>Ga0163144_10000065_pt1 | contig 233246 bp, 175 predicted proteins | sample OliLak19BULKMAT1_FD_123175 | JGI IMG/M metagenome (GOLD analysis project Ga0163144, IMG submission 123175) | Freshwater microbial mat bacterial communities from Lake Vanda, McMurdo Dry Valleys, Antarctica - Oligotrophic Lake LV.19.BULKMAT1 | ecosystem: Environmental > Aquatic > Freshwater >... | reverse complement strand
CGCGGCCGTTACCGGCGCAACCACCCACCCTCCGCGAAGCGGTCCGCATGATCGGGGCGCTGGGCGGCTTCCTGGGCCGCAAAGGAGACGGCGAACCGGGCCTTAAAACCGTCTGGCAAGGCCCCGCACGGCTCTCCGACATGACCACCGGCTGGCTGATGCACCACCCACCACCCGACACCAGCGCTAGCAATGAATCTTGTGGGTAAGGGAAAGGTCTGTGACCCCGGGGCGATTCGTTCGGGCTCGCCGCAATCGTATCGCGTCGCACGGCAGACGCGGTGTGCTGCTCAGTGCGCCGGCCTCACAGAGGCCAGCTACAGGGTTGGCCGGCTACAGAAGAGGGCAGTTGCAGCCGAGGTCACGGTGCTTGTGCCGCGGCGGCTTTTGTCCGCTCGTTCTGCCACCACTCTTTCACCTTCTTGCGACCGGCGGCGTAGGTGAAGTGGTAGCCGGCAAACCGCGTGCGGTCGAACGCGTCGCCGCCGGCGGGCTCCAGGTCGAACGATTGTGGCGACACGTCGTGGCGGTCCAAGAGCAGTCCGGCCGCCGTCGCGCCCAGCTCGGCCACCGGCTCCGAGTTGGTCACCAAGGGTTCGGGCCCGTCGATCAACCCGGCCAGCCAATCGTCGACGCCCGGCCAGGGATCGCGTCCGGCGATGGCCAGCGCTGCGACCCAGGAGATGTGGAACGGTGACTCGGTCGACGGCTTGGCAGGTCGTCCGGCGCGGGCCAGTCGCTCGAGCGCGGGCACGGCCTCGTGCGTGCCCACTGTGGCCAGGATCGAACAGATCGTGCCGTGCAAGGTCATCTGCCCAGCCAGGTCGCCGCCGTTGGTGGCCATCCGCCGATCGGGCACGGCCTCGAAGTACGGACCTACGAACCGCGAGACCGAGCGCGGGTCGAGCTGGGCCAGCATCATCACGTGCAGCTCGTCCAGCGCGCGGCGATTTGCCAACACGTCGGCGAGCGTGCGGTCGCTGATCTCGCGCAGCCGCTGCGCCTCGTCGCGGCGCAGATGAAACTCATAAGCCAACTGCTGCCGCGGCGTCGGCAGGTTGACCAGATAAAACATTGTTTCAAAGACCGGATTGGGGTGCGGAATCGCCACACCCACGGGGTAATCGCCGGTAGTCAGCGAATTGCCGCTCACACAATGGGCCGTGCGATCGTCGATGCGGTCAAAGTGCGTGGGCCGGGCAGCGTTCTCGACCAGCTGCGGCACGCCCACGATCAGGTGCTGCACGGTGATGTGCTGGCGATGCGACCAGTCCTCGGTCTGCCCGGTCTCGTGATCGTGCTTCTGATGCCCCCACACCTCGGCGGCCATGGCCGGCTTGGAAAAGTCGATCAACTCTTGCAACATCTCGCGTCCCGACTCGGGAGCCGCCGCCAGCCGCGATTGGACCAGCGCCAGCAAGGCCGCGCGGGTGTCGTCACGCACGATCAAGTCGGTCAGCTCGCGCTCGGCCGTCGCACGACGCAAGCGGACAACACCTTCAAGCGGCTCGGCCACCAGCAGGTCGTCCAGCCAGCGGTGCATCTGCGCTTCGTCCACAATTGGCAGAGGCACCCGCGCAGGATCGGCGTTGACCCAGGCCTCGCGCGCCCGATCCAACACCGGCTCCAGCGAACGCCGCGTTTGCAAACTGAGCTCGGGCAAAGCCAGGCGGCGGCGGGCCTCGGTCAAGATCGGGCTGATCAATTCGACGCGTGCCAGCAACGACACCAGACGGTGGCGAGCACCGGCGCGGGCCGTCGACGAATCGCTGTCCAAGCGGTCGAACGTCGCCGCGATCTGGCCCGCGTCAGGCAAAGCCACGACAGGCAAAGCCACGACAGGCAAACCCGCGTCGGCAGCCGGAGCCGCGGGAGTGCCCGAGGGCAATCCACTGGCGGCAGGCTCTGCGAGCGGGCGGGACAACTGGCGAGAAAAACGCTCGAGCTGCGCGCGGACCTCGCCGGAAGTGTCGGCCGCTTCCAAACGGCTGTCAAACTCGCGCGCCAGGTACGGGGCCAACTCGGGACGTTTGACCAGCTCCTCGAGCGACGCCGCCGCTCGCTCGCGATCGACAAATGTCTCGGCATCCAGCGCGGCGATGGATTGTTGGACCTGGGCAACGAGCGCCGCATCGACCGGGTCTGCGGGGGCGGCGGCTGCGGGGGGCTCGTCGGCGTGCAGCCCCTCGGGTGCCAGCATGGCGACCCAGACGTAACCCAACACAGCGGCCAAGTGCGGGGCCAGGCCGGACCAGCGGCGACGATGCGTGAGGTCCAGCATGGACGACGTTTCCCCAGTTTGCCCACCAATGCACCACCGCCAGACATGCGGGGCACCAGGCCAATAAACCTATCATACGCCAAGCCTTTGGCGGCTGCCAATTCGAGTTGCCGGCATCTCGCCCCAGCTCGCCCAGATCGGCGAATATCGGCCTAACTGCCCGGGAGCTCTCGCGATACACTTCCCCGCCCCAAACCTTCGGAAAGGATACGCCATGAACCCTTTGGTCCTGTTGTGGCTGGCCGTCGTGCCGGCCGAAGCGCCTATCGATACCGCCGTGGTCTGTCCCAGCGAGTTTCGCGCCGCGCTACAGCCGTGGATCGCCTATCGCCAGGCGCAGGGTCATCGGATGATCGTGCTGACCAATCGCGAAAGCGCCGGCCAGCTGCGCGCCACGATTCGCCGCACGGCCGAAAAGCACCCACTCAAATACCTGGTGCTGGTGGGCGATGCCGAGCCCACCATCGCGCGCGATGCAGAGCAGCCGATCGCGCCCGATGCAAAGCAGTCGACAACCGCAAATTCATCCGACCCGGTGCAAACGAAAACCTCATTGAAAAACACAAGCGGGGCGAAAGCGGCGCGGAACAATACGGTGCCCACGCATCACGCGCAGGCCGTGGTCAACGTGCGGTGGGGCTCGGAGCCGCTGATCGCCACCGACAATTGGTACGCCGACCTGGACGACGATCGCGTGCCCGAGCTGGCCGTGGGCCGACTGACGGCCGACACGCCGGCAGAACTGGAGGCGATGGTCGCCAAGATCCTGGCCTATGAACAGTGCGACGATTACGGCGGCTGGCGGCGGCGCGTGAACTTCATCGCCGGACTCGGTGGCTTCGGACCCGTGGCCGACGCGGTGCTGGAAGCGGCCGCCAAGACCCTGATCACCAGCGGCATTCCGCCGGCCTACGCCACGACCATGACCTATAGCAGTTGGCAAAGTCCCTATTGCCCCGACCCGCGCGACTTTGGCCGCGTGACGCTGGAGCGATTGAACGAGGGCAGCCTGTTCTGGGTCTACATCGGACACGGCCAGGAGCGTTCGCTCGACGTCGTGCAGGTGCCCGGTGGCGCCTATCCGATTTTGGCCTGCCGCGACACCCAGCGGCTGGCCTGCCGCCACGGCGCGCCGATCGCTTGTTTTCTGGCTTGCTATGCCGGCGCGTTCGACAAGCCGCAAGACTGCCTGGCCGAGGAGTTGCTTCGCGCACCCGGCGGACCGGTGGCGATTGTGGCCGGCACGCGGGTGACCATGCCCTATGCGATGGCTACGCTGGGCACGGAGCTGCTACGCGAGTGCTTTGAAAACAACCCGCCGACGATCGGCGCCGCGATGGTCGCGGCCAAGCGCCGCACCATGCAGCCGGCCGGCGACAGCCAACAGCGGGTGGCGCTGGATGCGCTGGGCAAAACCTTCAATAGCGAGGGGGACCTGGAAGCCGAACGGGCCGAGCACCTCGACCTGTTCCACCTATTCGGCGACCCACTGATGCGCTTGCCGCAACCTCGGCCGATCCAGCTGGAAGTGCGATCCACGGCCGCGGCCGGCCAATCGCTGCAAGTCCGCGGCACCTCGCCGGTGTCTGGCGCCTGCACGATCGAACTGGTGGTGCGGCGCGACCGCCTGACTTTTCAGCCGCAGCCTCGCAGCCGTTTCGACTCGAGCGCCCTGGCTGCGTATGACGCCACCTACCGCAAAGCGAACGAGCCGCGCCTGGCCACGGTCACGCTGGACCACGTCGAAGGCTCGTTTGACGCCACGCTCACAATTCCGCCCGAGGCCCGCGGCGCGTGCCATGTGCGGGTCTTCATCGAAGGGCTCGAGGCCTGTGCCGCTGGCGCGGCCGACGTGCGGATGGAAGGTTCTGCCACCGCGCGGCGCGAAGGAGAAAAGCGGCCGCAATAAGCGCCGCACGATAACTCCGCAGCAGCAACCCCGCAACGGTCAGCGCGAAATCCGCTCGGTGCGCGCGCAAAACCAACCGCCGAGTCCCGCGCCTTGTTCGGGTGGCCTTATCCTAAGGTTGAGAAACGGCGCGGAGCTGTGCGGTTGGGAAAAAAGCGTGTCGGGTTTTTCCTGCGTTGCCTGTTGCCAGGCGAAGCGTTTACTGCCTGTAAACAGGCCAAGCGTTAACTGCCTGAAATCAGGCCAAGCGTTTACTACCTGTTACCAGGCGAACCGCTTGTTGCGACGACGGTGCATGCCGTTGTGAGAAACGGCCGGCCGGCGGGCTTGTGCGTACTGCATGCGGCGAGTACGTGCGTTCTTGTCCGCATCGTCCTTCCGCTCGCCCTTGGAGGCGTACTCGAAATCCTGTTCCTGGTAGTCGTTGTTGGACATGTTCATGGTTTGTTCCTCGCAGTGAGCGTCCGCTCCAAAATCAAGAATTGCTTCCGAAAAAAGGGCTCTGCTAAGGCCGCTCGTCGCGCCGCGCGGCCTTAGCTCCACGCGTCGGTTTGTCACGAGTGATGGTTTCGTCGTTCGGCGTTTCACGCGTCGTCATGTCGCGCGATTCTGTGTCACGATCGGCCTGCGGAGTCGCCTGGGTGAGCCGCTCGGCAATCTGCCGGGCCTCTCCACAAAGCAGCGCCAGGTTGCTGTTCTCGGCCACGCCGGGCAGATACAGCCAGGCGCCAAGCTGCCGAACCCAGATTTCTTCTTCCAGGTTTCCCTCGTTGCCGCAGACGATCAGCAGCAGTCCGCCGCGCGCCGTGAGTTGTTCCAGCACCGGCCGAAACGCCCACGATGTCGTTCCCTCAAGGTCGACGACCGCCAGGTGCACGAACGAGCGGCTCAGGTGTGCCAGGGCCGTTGCCGCGTCGCCACAAATGGCCGTGCGCCAGCCGCCCTCGGCAGCCGCGCGCTCAATCATCTCGGCGCGCTGGGGATTACCGGACACGACCAGGCACTGATATGTCTGAACGGCTTTTGCCGCGCGGCGGGCAAACCGAAGTTGCACCTGCCCGCGGACCGAAATTGTCTTTGCGTCGCGATAGGTCATGGGGTGTGTTTTGCGATCGAGAAAGGGATCTTCAGGAGATTGCCAAGACCTTGGTGTCCGATCGTCCCTTCGGAACGCATCGCTGCAAAAACGCCCATCGCTGGAATCGGCCGCGCCCCGCATGGCGCGACGTGTAACACGCTCTCTGCCGTGAGACCTCGACGTCCTGACGAAAAGCTCGCACCAAAGCCCACTACCAACTGCCACCGGCTTCCAAACCGGCGTCCTCTTCTCGCTCGCTACATTCTTCCTCTGCGTTCGCTGGCCGCCCGCGTGTTCCGCTCGATAACCACGGGCGTGGAGATCGGCTGTCACGGCGCGCGCCGGAATTTCCACTGCCCTGGAAAAGCAAGTGCTATACCGAAGTTGGCGAATCAATCGAAAAGCATCGGGAGCGTGGAGTTTTTTCCGGGGATTCGCACAAATCTGACTGCGGAATCTCTGCCGGCTGGGTGCCCGATGCGGCGCGGACGATTTCACTACTTCGGTGAGCTCACGCCGTAAAACACCACCCAACCCCGCGGTACCAATCTGCTTGCGCAGTTGCTCCTCAGGCTGGTGAAATTTCACTACCGTGGTGAAATCTGTCCGAGTCGGCAGAGGGGCTGCAAACGCATGCGAGAATCTCGAGAAACGTCTCGCCCGAGTGCGACCTTCGTCGCCTGGCAGGCAGGGCAGATTGATCGCGGCGGCGCGCCGTGGTGAAAGCATCCTCATCCTGGTGAGGATTGAAGGGAGCAACGTGCCCGCGGGCGAAGAGACGCCAACACATGGCGCCCGAGAGCGTTGTGTGAGCATGGAGTCGCTGACGAGAGGAGCGCTCGCGCGTCGGAGCGCGCCGACAACTTGCCTGCGAGGCGAGGTGAGGTGGCGTGCGAGTGCGGGCGCGGTGCTAGCGGGGCTTCTTGCGCCGGCGACGGCTGGGACCGCCAAGCTCGCCGGCATATCCATTCCCGGCCAGGATTGACTCGGCCTCGATCTGCGCCAGCATCCGCGTCAGCGTGTTGGCGTGCACGCCCAGCAGCCGCGCGGCTCGGCCTTTGTGGCCCCGCGTGGTCTGCAGCGCCTGCTGGATGGCGGCCATCCGCAGCCGTGTCAGGTCGGTAAAGGGCAGCGTGACGTCGACCGGTGCACACGGCCGGCCGAGCTGCGGCAGGCTGGGCGTGCAGTCCAGAACGTACGACTGCTCGATCACGTGAGCCAGTTGCCGCACATTGCCGGGCCACGAGAACTCGCAGAACTGCTTGAGCGTATCGGCGTCCGGATTCCACGTCGGCCGCTGGTAGCGGTCGGCGAAGCGGCGCGAGAAAAACTCGATAAACTCCGGGATATCCTCAACTCGGTGCCGCAGCGGCGGCACTCGCAGTTCGACCATGTTCAAACGATAGTAGAGGTCCTCGCGGAAGCGGCCCTCGGCCACCTCGACCTCCAGGTCGCGATTCGTCGCGGCGATGATTTGCACGTCAATCGGCACCGGCTGCGCGCTGCCCACGGGCGTGACTTCGCGTTGTTGCAACACGCGCAACAGCTTGGGCTGCAACTCCAGCGGCATCTCGCCGACTTCATCGAGGAAGACAGTTCCCCCCTCGGCGGCGCGAAACACACCCGCGCTACGACCGACGGCGCCGGTAAAGGCGCCCTTCTCGTGACCGAATAACTGGCTCTCGGCCAGGGTGACGGTCAACGCGGCGCAGTTGACCGGAATGAAGGCCTTCGTGGCGCGGGGACCTCGCGTGTGAATCAGCGAGCCCCACAGTTCCTTGCCGGTCCCGGTCTCACCCGAGATCAGCACCGTGCAATCGGCCGTTGCAGCGCGCTGGGCATGGCGCGCAATCTGGCGCACGGCGGGATTTCTGCCCAACACCCAATCCGCAGCATTGCGCTCTGCGAGCTCAACGTCGGCGTTGGGAGCATCTGGCAATCGATCAGACATGTAGCGTTACCACCTCTCGCCGAATTGGTGCCCTTGCCCCGGGCACCTATTCGTGTGTCCAACGCGCTATTGATCCGTGAATTCTTCGTGAAGGGATCGCTAGGCGCGCTTGTTCCGATTCATTAGCAGTCTGTGGTCCGGGTGTGACAAATCGAACGCGACGCGCAGGCAACGCTGCTCGTCGAGTAACGGGTTTTACTCTAGACCGGCGCCATTTTTAATGCAACGCGCCGAGTCGTAGGTAACAGCACCGTAAGGGTTTAAGGCTTCAAAACCCGGTTGGCCCTGAACCCCTCCAGAGGGGCGCGCGACTGGTCCCCCGGAAATTCGCAGAAAGTGCCCATTTTCACGCGATTTACTCGCCCAAACTGCCTAGTTTAGGGCCGTTCGTTCGGGCCCAGGAACATCAGGTGCTGCCAGGGCAGCTTGTCAAACTGCTCAACAAGCTTAAAACCATTGCCCCGAAACTCTTTCAAGATCTGCTTCTTGCTCATCTTGTGCAACAGCTTGATCGGCACATTGGGATCCTCCAGCCGAAACTCGGCCAACGCGACGCGACCATCAGGCTTGAGCGACTGGCGGATCGCCCGCAGCATCTGTTCGGGATACGAGAACTCGTGGTACACGTCCACGATCAACATCAAGTCCACGCTCTGCGGCGCTAGCTTCGGGTCAATCGGCGAACCTTGAATCAACTCGATATTGTCGATTCCCTCGGCCTTGGCACGCTCGGACAACAGGTGCAGCATCTCGGGCTGGATGTCCACGGCCAGCACCTTGCCGTCGCTGCCAACCCGCCGCGCCAGTTGCAGCGTGTAAAAGCCGTTGCCGCAGCCCATGTCGCAGACCGTCATGCCGGGCTTGACGTGTAGCGCCTCGAGCAGCATCGCGCAGTCTTCTTCGCGATCGCGCGATTCGCGGGTCAGCCACGGCGCACCTTGATAGTGCATCGTCACCGCGATCTCGCGGCCCTTGTACTTGGGCTTGGCCGGCGGCAGCTTCTCTTCCGCCGCCGCTGGCGTGTCGTCCTGATCGCCCGGCTCGGCCGCGATGATCGGAGACCAGGCGCAGACGGTCGCCATCAAGACTGCGCCAACGATGCGACGCACATCCATGCAGGCGATCTCGCGCAACAGGCATTCCATGGCAAAGCTCCAATTCGGGCACGACACCTCGGACGTAAGCCCTCATGATATCCGCCCGCGTGTCGCCAGGAGAGCACATTTGTGCTTTGCCGCTGGCAAACCACGGTCTGCTGGTCGGTTTCCCAAGGGTCCCGTGCGGTTGGGTGCCGCGCCCGCGGAAGCTACAATCAGGACCGGAAACCTGCCCCGAAAGCCCTCGGTATCTAGCGACCCCCGTTGCATGTCGACCCTGCGCGACAAAACTCCGCTGACGCCCTCGGCCCGTGAGGATTCACCGCGCGCGACGGCGGTCCGCGAACAGTTTATCCCGCTGCGCAAGGCGGAGCTGGTCGATGCCCTGGCCCGCTCGCCCGGTTTGAGCGCCGCCCAGGCGACCGACTTTCGCCGCCTGTGCCGGCTGGTCGACGTGCTCCTGCACTGCGAGTATCACGCGGGCCTGGCACGGCTGAAGGCGGCCTACGCGCCCTTCGACCCCGATGCCGATACCCACGCCGGACCCGACTTGCCCACGGCGCGGCGCGGCGAGCTGCGCGAGGCGTTGTTCGACCGATTTGCCTGGCTGCTGGCACGGGGCAACTTCATACGCTTGGGCCGCGAGGAGCTCGACCGGTCGCTGACCGATCGCAGCCACTGGGGTCTGAATCTGAACTTGAACTTTGAGATCTTTGAGCGGTTAGAGGTTTATTGCCGCGGCGACGTCGTGGGCACTCGTTTTCGCCGCCGGCTAAAGAAACGCTTCAAGAGCGAAGCGGTCGACGTGCCGATCTATCAACGATTGGTCGTGATCTTTCGCCTGCGGCCCGATCGCAAGTATTCCAAATACTTCGATACCGAGGACGTTCACATCAAGCTCTTCAAGGATATCCCCAAGGCCGATCTCGACATGCTGTTGCCGGGCACGGAGGTGAAGATGTCGCTGTTCGACCGGGCGCGGATTCTGCTGCCCAGCTTGTCGGGCGTGGCCTTCGGCGTGGCGAAGCTGGCCCTGGCCCTCACGCTCACGCCGATCATGGTCTGGGGCGTGGTCGGCGGCACGCTCGGCTACAGCGCGCGGACCATCTACGGCTACCTGAACACGCGGCAGAAGTATCAGCTCAACCTGACGCAGAGCCTCTACTTTCAGAACCTCGACAACAACGCCGGCGCGATTCATCGCCTGCAGGACGAAGCCGAGGAGCAAGAGAATCGCGAGATCGTGCTGGCCTACTACTTTCTGTGGCGCGAGGCGCCGACCGAAGGTTGGAACGCCGGCGAGCTCGACCGCGCGATCGAGGCGTTTCTGCAAACACAACTCAAGCATGAGGTCGACTTCGAAATTGCCGACGGTCTCGACAAGCTCGCCCGGCTGGATCTGGCGGTGCCGACGGCTGGAGACCGCTGGCAGGCCGTGCCGATCGAGCAGGCCCTCGCCAACCTGACGCGTCACTGGGGCGCCGTGCCCGATGCCCGCGATGAATCGGCCGAATGAATTCGCCGAATTCCTGTCGAAGTCAGCCCAGCTGCGCGTATCCGCCGCGGAAGTACAACAGCGGCTTGCCCTCGGCGACGTGCGTAAACTGCACCTCGCCCACCACGATCGTATGGTCGCCCCCGGGATGCAGCTCGACCGTGCGGCATTCGACGATCGCGATGGCGCCGTGCAGCAGCGGCGCGCCGGTGGAACCGACGCGATGGCCGAACTTGGTGAAGGGGTCTTCCTTGCTCGAAGCAAACTCGCGTGATTGTAGCTCCTGCTTGTCTGAGAGCATGTTCACGGCGAAGTGACTGCCCACGTCCAGCCGATCATGCATCCGCGCACGCTTGTCGATGCAGATCAGCACCAGCGGCGGCTCAAGCGACAGCGACGTGAAGGCCGTGACCGTGATGCCGGCCTTCGTGCCGTCGTCCAGCGCGGCCGTGACCACGTTCACGCCGGCCGCGAAGTGTCCGAGAGCGCGGCGAAACTCTGCTTTGTCGACGGGCATGACAAGTTCACCTCGTGAATTGGGGCGCACGACAAGATTCGCGCGCGATCCAAAGGTCAGGGGTCCACAGACCGCTAAGATACACCAGTTGCGTCGATCGTGGCAGTGTCCACTGCCCGCGCAGGGTTGGTTGCAGCGCGGCAAAAGCGGATTTCGGGAAACTTCGGCATCACTTACGCCGTAGTGGTTTGCGCGCCATGCGCCACGCTGCGCGGCCGCTCGGCCGCTTGACACTTTGCGCGCCACGCGCCTAAGCTACGCCCGACAGTCGCGTCGGGCGGTCACGCCGAACGTCGCGCTAACTTTATGCGTTTACGGAGTAACCAGTTCGCGCAACCGCGAAACGTCGCGGACGCGAGTGAGAGTCCCGCTTATCTCAAGCATCAAGCGGGCTCGTTAGTCGTCCTACGGAAAGGGCGGCCGAGGCAGTGATCTCGGAGACTTGCTCTCCCGAATCCTGCCGCGTGGCACAGGTGGCCACGTTTTTCTGATCACACGGCAGTGACAAACGTCGAGTTCGCCGGGCGAGAGTGGCTCGTCGGCGCGACTCGCCAAAACGGGCTCTGCCGCAAGGGCAACGCTGCGCCACGACAGGCGACGGCATTTCCCGCCGCGCAGAGCGGTCATGGAATCGGTGTTTTGTATCTTTGTTTAGGAGGTTTCCCTGATGAGTGGTAAATTTGGGCTCTCGATCGTTGTGCTCGCCGTGGCCGTGTTGATGGCCGCCGAGAACCAGTCGTTGGCGGGTCGTCGCAAGGGCTGCGGAAGCTGCTCGGCTGGCGCTTGCTCGACCGGTGCTTGCCCCACGACTGCTTGCGAGTCGGGCGCTTGCCCGGCCCCGGCCGCTCCGGCTGAGAAGGCGGCTGGCGTCCCGGCTGCACCCGAGAGTACCCCGGCGGTCACGTCGGCTCCGGCGGTTGAGCGCGGCAATGCCGTGGCCCGTCGCGGCGGGCGTCGCGGCTGGCGCCGCTAGGCGTCCGCAATTCGCCGCACGCTGCCGATACCGGCCGCCGGCGAACTTCAACTGTTGTCCATCCGGCCGGAAGCGAAGTTCCACGCGAACCTCGCTTCCGGCCTTTTTCGTTGGTCGATTTCGCACCGCGTGGCCGCGGTGAGCGCTCACGACAAGCCCTAGTTGACGGGGTAGAATTGAACCGCGGTTTTGCGGATTTAGCGCGCGACGGGTCGCGCGCTCAGAACATCAAGCGACCAAACGGCCAACGCATGAGCGACGTCGAGCGAGGATTTGCCGGACTGCGGGTCGCCGCGTTCGAAAGTCGCCGAGCTTCCGAGATGGCCAGTCTCATCGCCCGCTTCGGCGGCGTCCCCTCGGTCAGCCCCTCAATGCGCGAGGTGGCGATCGAACACAATCGCGAAGCCATCGACTTTGCTCACCGTGTGATCACCGGCCAGATCGACATCATCATTTTCATGACCGGCGTGGGCATCCGTCACTTGCTGGCCGAGGTGGAACGCCACGTCGATCGCACCCGATTGCTCGAGGCGTTCTCCGACATCACCACGATCGCCCGCGGTCCTAAGCCCGTGGCCGTGCTCAAAGAGCTGGGCATCCAACCGACGCACAAGGTCGGTCCGCCCAACACTTGGCGCGAGGTGCTGGCACTCATCGACGCCCAGGTGAACGTCGCCCAGCAAAACGTCGGACTCCAGGAATATGGCCTGCCCAATGCCAGCCTGGTGGCGGGGCTGGAAGCGCGCGGCGCCCGGGTCGAAAGCGTGCGCGTCTATCGCTGGGACCTGCCCACTGACGTCGCGCCGCTGGAGAACAACGTGCGGGCGATCGCCGCCGGGCAGATTGACGTGGCCATGTTCACGTCCAGCTACCAGGTCGTGAACATGATGCGGGTGGCCGACCGTCTGCAACTGGCCGAGCAACTGCGCCGCGGCATGGCACAAACTCTGGTCGCGTCGATCGGCCCCACCACCAGCGAGACGCTGCAAGAATTCGAGTTCGCCGTCGACGTCGAGCCGGAACATTCCAAGATGGGCCACCTGGTGGCCGCCGCCGCCAAAAGGGTCGAACAGCGCGCGACGCCGGCGACCATGGCGAGTGAGAAAACGACGACGTCCGCCGCCTCCGGACATCCCGCGCCAGGCGGTCCGCCGGGACCGTGGGACGACGGTCCGTTCATGCGCGCCTGTCGACGGCAACCGGTCGACCGGACGCCGATCTGGCTGATGCGTCAGGCGGGTCGATATATGGACGAGTACCGCGCGGTGCGTGAAAAGGTCTCGTTCCTCGAACTGTGCAAGAATCCAGCCCTGTGCGCCGAGGTGATGATCACGGCCGTAGATCGATTGGGCGTCGACGCGGCGATCATTTTTTCCGACCTGCTGCCAATCCTCGAGCCGATGGGGTTGGACTTGGAGTTTGCCTCGGGCGACGGCCCGGTGATCCACAACCCGTTGCGATCGGCGGCCGACGTCGAGCGATTTCGCGAGCTCGATTCGATGGAGCCGCTGAGCTTCGTGCCCGAGACCGTGCGGCTGACGCGCGAGGGTCTGAGCCCAACGATCCCCGTGATTGGGTTTGCCGGCGCGCCTTTCACCTTGGCCAGCTACGCGATCGAAGGGGGCGGCAGCCGCAACTACGCGCACGCCAAGGGTCTGATGTATCGCGACCCGGGCGCCTGGAACGCGATCCTGGCTCGGCTAGCTCGCGCCGTGACCCGGTATCTCAATGCCCAGATCGCCGCGGGCGCGCAGGCGGTGCAACTATTCGACAGTTGGGTCGGTTGCCTGTCGCCACAGGATTACGCTCGCTTCGTGCTCCCGCACACCAAAGCGGTCATCGACAACATTTCTCCGCGCGTGCCGGTGATTCACTTCGCCGCCGGCAACCCAGCGCTGTTGCCGCTGGTGGTCGAGGCGGGGGGCGACGTCATTGGCGTGGATTGGCGGATCGGGCTGGACGACGCCTGGCAGATCGTGGGTCACGACCGGGCCGTGCAGGGCAATCTCGACCCGGTGGTGCTGTTGTCCGAGCCCGCCGAAATCCTGCGTCAGACACACGACGTGTTGTCGCGCGCGGCCGGCCGGCCGGGGCACATCTTCAACCTGGGTCACGGCATCCTGCCGCAAACGCCCGTGGACAACGTTCTGCGTTTGATCGACGCAGTGCGCGAAACGTCGGCCCGCTAGGTTACGACGACGAGGTCAGCGCTTCTGTAGCCAGGTTCTGCGCGTCTGTAGCCGGGGTCTGTGACCCCGGTTGCGCCGCGATGGACGCCGACACGAAGTAACGTTCGGTCGAGGAGCGACGCACCGGCCTCACAGAGGCCCGCTACAGAAGAGGGACCACGGTCGGCCCGCTAGGTCACGACGCCGGATCGGGATTCAGTTCTTCCAGCGCGTCGCTGGACACATATCCTTCGGTCCCGTCCTGCGCTTTGACCAGCGAATAGCCGCCTGTGCGGCGGCGGACGTTGACCTTGGTGCCCTGCGGAAACTTGCCGTCAGGCGGACTGCCTTGCTGCGGGCCGGAGGTGTAATACTCAGTCTCTTGCTTGATGACGTGCGAGAAGAATTCTCTCGGCGTGCCGCCGGGCGCCGCTTCGCTGCCCGCAGGCTCCGCCGTGCCCTTGGCGCAACCTCCGAACACAAGGGTCGCCAGCACGACCACAACTCCGCCGCATCCGCGCATCCATGATCGCATCGCATCCTCCCTGTTTCCAATGGGTCTGGTTCCGCCCCGGCGGTCGTGGGTCATTATAAGTGCACGTGCACCGCCGAACAGCTCTTGGCAAAGCCCAGCGCCCGCTTGGTCACGGGAAAAACCCGGCAGACGGCGATCGCCATCGCCAGCTCGACCAGCCCTTCCTCACCGTACAGCTCGCGAATCCGCTCGCGATAAATGTCCTCGTCACCCGTACGTTTGACGACCGCCTTGGCAAAGCGGTAGACGTCGGCCAGTTGCTCGGGCAGTTCATCTGGCTTGTTGCTGACCGCGGCGCGAATCGTCGCCGGCTTGACCTTGTCGCGCTTGGCCAGATTGATCTCGATCTGCAAGCAGGTGCCGCAATCCTCTTCGCGCGTGGCCACGATCCGCGCCACGTGGTACGGATCTGCCGGCAGCACGCGGCGATACTCGGCCACCGAGAGAATCTTGGTGAATTTCAAAAATGCCCGCAGCGATGTCTTGAGCATATGGCGCAGATAGTCGGCCGGCACGCCCAGCCGATGTTCGGCCGAAGAGATGCGGCTTTCGATGAGAGCGCGAAGCATGGGAGATCCCTCGCAAGACTCGGGTAGGTTTCAACGCCGCCTGCCGGCAGACACCTCGCAAGCGAGACGCCTTGCTCACCGGCAACCTCCCTCCGCCGTCCGTCTTGCCGATTCTCGTTCGCTGACCTCAATCCCGCTTCCACTCGCTCGCCAGACTTTGAACCGCTTGCTCAGGAACCTGCCGCCGGCGCCGCGGGCAAACCGGTCACCAGCTCCCGACGAATCTGAAATCGCAACGGCTCAGCGCCGCTGAAACCGGCCGGCGATAATTCTAACCGCAAGTATTCAATGGACTCCAGCGGCGGGGGAAAAACCAGTTCCAGCGAGGTTGACTTGCCTGGCCGCAAGGCGATGTCGTCAGGGCCGGGCAGCTTGGCGCCGAACACAGAGAACGTTGCGACCTGTTTGTAAGCATTGCCTACGTTATCGACGAGCGTGGCAGTGGCGGTGGCCGATTGCAGGGCCTTGCCGGCCTCGCCCCCCAACAGTTGACCGACGCCCTGGCCGATCAGGTCGCCGCCACCCATCCAGCCGGGAGCTTCAATGATCTTGTCGGCGCTGGTGTTCTCAATCGTCACGCGCACCTTGAGCATCGGCTGTGGCTTGGGCCGGCGGATCTGCGACAGGTCGGCGCCTTCCATTCGCACCTGCTCGATGGCCACGCCGGCGATCGTCGCCTTCACGTCGCCTTGCTGGAGCGGCTCGGCGGCGTCGGTCCAGACCGGCTCTGGAGGCGGCATCGGCTCAGGCTCGGCCGTTGGCGGGGTCTCGACAACTTGCGGAACGACCGGCGGCAACGTCGGGCGGGCCACGACCACCGGCTCGGGCTTGCCCGTGAACATTCCAAACGTGACGCCCAGCACGACCGAGAGCACCAGCCCCACGGCCGCGCTACTGGTGCCCGAGATGTTCAAGATCAGCCCCGAGCCACCGCTGAGCGCCGCGACGACCAGCCCGAGGATGCCAACGAGCAATCCCAGCGCGCCGGCTGCAATACCGACCCAACCGATCAGGCCGGGCAACATCGGCAGCCAAAACGTTGCCAGCGCGACGGTGCCCAAGATGATTGCCACCGCGCCCAGGATCTTGCCGGCCATCGAAGGCGGCGCGACCGGCACAGCCTGCGCGACGGCCGCCCGGGCCCAGGGAGGTTGCGCGATGGCAACGCCGACGGGCAGCGGAGCAACCGGACTTGCCTGGGGCGGCGCGATCGGCGGCGGCGCGGCAGGTTTTTGCGCGGCAGGCGGTGACGATGCAGCTTTGGGCACTGTGGAGCTGGGCACTGCGGGCGCCGCGGGCGCGAACAGCCCTTGCACGCGGGCCGCCGCGACCCAGGCGCCTTCGGCTCCCTGACGGATCTGCGTGGCCGGCGTGATCTTGCGCTCGGCCGCCAGCTTTTTTAGCTGCGCCGGCGTAAGCGGGCCAACCGCTTTGCCGCCATGTTGCACGAACCATTCGTGGGCCATCGAAGGCGGCTCCCCATCGAACGCGATTGCTTGGGCGGTGGCAAGAGAACGCTCGGCGGGGGTCAAATCCGACCGCACCAACGAGTGAGCCCAAGTGTACGTCGCCGTCAAACGACCCGCAATCTGAGGGGGCCTAAAGTGGGTATCTGCCGACGAGACCGTGACATTTCGCTCTGAGTTTCTCCCCTCTAGCTGTATCGGGCCTTGCTCTTCCGCGGCAGGTCAACGGCATTGAGGCAATGAGTTTAGGATGTTCCACGCGACCTTTCCGTTGTTCGTCGTGACGCGCCAGAGTTCCGCCAAGCCTGAGGCTCACGAAGCAGCATCTGACATCAAGCTGATTGCCGTGCCCGATAGCAATCAGGTCTGGCACGCGGCGTTGTTTAGCAGCGAAGCGGCCGCGCAGCGGTTCATCGCGCAGACCGTGGCGCCCGACGAACACGGCCTGCTGGCGGTCAATCGCCAGGAACTGATATTAGTGCTGCGCGAGCTGGCCTCGCAGCGGGTAGAGCGAGTCGTGCTCGACCCAGGCTCACCGCAAGCCCCTGCGGGCACGCTCGCCGAATTGCTCGAAAGTCTGTCGGGTGAATCGGCCTGATGGCATCGCGCCTTCCCGCGCTGGGGCAGTAACTTGCTAACTTGGCAGCGGCCTACCCCTCTGCGATTTCCTGCGGGCCGATGCGGATACTCTCGAGATTGTCAGGGTAGAGCTCGATCCGCGGCCTGAATTCACATGGCTATGGCCCGGGGCATCTGCTATGACGGTAGGTTGCCATACAGAGCGTCGCACCCGGGTTACCCGCGAGGTCCAGTCATGTCGGTTGTCGGTATCGAACGGTCCAAGGTCAATTGGCCTGCCGTGGCCGTGGTTGCAGGCATCCATGTCCTGGCGTTGGCGGCGCTGGTGCCCTGGTTGTTTAGTTGGACCGGGGTCTTTTTGGCGCTCGCCGGCTGCTATGTGTTTGGCACCCTGGGCATCAACATGGGCTTTCACCGGCTGCTGACCCATCGCAGCTTCAAGTGCCCGCTGTGGTTCGAGCACGGTCTGGCGCTGCTGGGCGTCTGCTGCCTGGAGAAGTCGCCCGGCCAGTTTGTGGCCACGCATCGGGCCCACCACCAGCACGAAGACGACGAGCACGATCCGCATTCGCCGCTGGTGACCGTGTTCTGGGGTCACATGGGCTGGCTGTTCGTTGAGAACAAGCAGTACGAGAACGCATCGAGCTACGATCGCTACGCCCGCGACGTCTTTGCCGATCCGTTTTACTTTCGCATGGAACGCAATCTGCGCTGGTTGCAGATCTACATCGCCCACGCCTTGATGTTCTATGCCGCCGGCTTTGCCATTGGCCTACTTGCCCCCGGCGGATCGCTGCTGGGCGGCGTGCAGTTTGGCTCCAGCCTGTTGGTCTGGGGCGTGCTGGTGCGCACCGTGCTGGTGTGGCACATCACCTGGAGTGTGAATTCGATCGGTCACGTCTGGGGTTACAAGACCTATGCCACACGCGGCAACTCGCGCAACAGCATCTTGATCGGGCTGTTGAGCAACGGCGACGGTTGGCACAACAACCATCACGCCGACCAGCGGGCCGCGTCGCACGGCCACAAGTGGTGGGAATTTGACGTGACCTACGTCACGCTGGTCGCGCTGCGGTCCTGCGGCCTGGCCTGGGACCTGGTGCCGATCACGGTGGATCCCCCCGAGTCGCCGAACACGGGCAAGTCGCTTGAGAGTCTGCCGGCCGACACTCAACCGATCACGACCCCGCACAGCAATGCGCAGCCAGCGAAAGTCAAGCAGGTCTTGGCGTAGCAACGCCGAGAGCGGAGCGCGATCAAGAATCGCGCGGGCTAAATCGCCGGCAGATGGTCAGTTGCCCGGGTAGTTCCGGACTTGCCCTGACCTACATCTCAATCTTGCCGCGATTCAGCTCGTCGATCAGTTGCCTCAACCGGCCCAGACTGCGGCGGTTGAAGCGGAAGACCAGCCGGGGCAGCGTGGCCAGATCGGGCTCGTCTTCGCCCGCCAGAGCCTCGGAGAGCGTGAACTGACCGCTCGACAGGATATCAGCGTACTTGGCGTTGATCGCGTCCATCATCTCGGGCGTGGGCGCGTCTTTCAGCCGGATCACGAGCTTGTTCTTCACAAACCGCATGCTCTGGTAGTTCTTGAAGAACTGCAGGATCTCGGCCACAGCCACGTCCACGCTGTCGGTCAGCTTGTACAGCGAGAGGTCCTCGGGCGAGATCATGCCGCCGCCCAGCAGCCGCCGCTTCACGTAGTCCTGAAAGTCGCTCCAGAACGCGCCGCCCGGCTCGTCCAGAAACACCACGGGCACCAGGTCGCGCTTGCCGGTTTGCAGCAGGGTCAACACTTCCAAGCCCTCGTCGAGCGTGCCGAAGCCGCCGGGCAGCAGGCAGACCGCGTCGCACTCTTTGACGAACATCAGCTTGCGCGTGAAGAAGTACTTCATGTGCACCAGCTTGGTGTCGCCGGCAATCACGGGATTGGAAGACTGCTCGAAGGGCAGCATGATGTTCAGGCCCATCGAATTCTCGCGGCCCGCGCCGACGTGGCCGGCTTCCATGATGCCGCTGGCGGCGCCGGTGACGACCAGCCATTTTTCGGCGGCCATCGCCTTGCCAAATTCCACGGCCTGCCGATAGGTCGGTTCGGTCGGCCGCGTGCGGGCCGAGCCAAAAACGGTCACCTTGCGCCGATTGCGATAAGGGCCGAAAACCTTGAAAGCGTAGCGCAGCTCGCGCAGCGTGCGGCTTAAGATCTTCAGATCGCCGCGCGACGGCTTGTCGACCGCCAACTTATCGGCGGACTCCTTGATCTGGTCGATCAAGTCGACGATGCGCGAACGGTCGATCTCGCCGTTCTCGTCGCGCAGAGCCTCGACCAAAGGTTCAACCAGCGCCGCGGCCGGTTCGGTCGGCGCTGGATTGGGGACGGATGAATTGGAGGACGGGACCTCAGGATTGTGTTCGCTCACGCAAATGCTCTCGCAGGAAGCAGGGGGGGGGCCTGCGCCGACCCCAGGCCGGCTCGGGCACTTCGCCATGTCGTTCATTACTCTGGGCAATTATACCCCGCGACCGCCGCGCGAAGGCTACGCGGTCGATCGACTGCCAGGCTGCCCGCGGCAAGAATCCGCGGCACAACCGGCCCAGCGCGACCTGCGGCGCGCAAAAAAACAGCCCGCCGCACTCAAGGTGCAGCAGGCCGTCGTGGTGTGTATCGCTGTTGTTGGGGCCTTGCGGCGCCATTCGATCAGGCCGACGGCCGACGATAGTGCTGGTAAGCCAGGATCACTTCGTAGAGGTCGGTCGAGATCGTGATCGGATCGTCGCTGAAGTCAGACAGCCAGGTCCGATCGTTGCGGACCGCATCTGCCAACAGGGGCAGCACCTCGCCCAAGGGCACGGTGACGCTGTCCTTCATGTGCTGGTCTTGGCCGACCGCCGCACACGCTTCGCCCTGGGGACCGTAGTACACTCGCAGTTGGCTTCGCGCCATAAGACGTTTCCTTACGTCAAAAGCCTTCGTGATCTGTCGGCCGAACTCACCAATCCGTGGGCTCGGTTCGGCCGCCACGGGACGCATGCACGTCATGCTGTCTACGCCCGCCCTTTCGACATCTAGTATCGGCCGTGGAGGTGCTGCGGGTTTGCTGCATTTCTCCGGTGGTGTGGTTTTTTCTCCGCAACGGCGTGGCAGCGGTGAATCTCATCAAGCCGGTCGAGCACGCAATGCGGGTTTGCTGGGTAGTCTGGATAAAGGCTGGTGACCATGCACGGGCAGATCCTTGACAATCACGAGCCCACGCGGATAGATTGTCGGTTTGGCAAGTCAAATGTGGCTACACATTTGCGCCGATCCCGACCGCGCCGCATAAACTCTTGCATGGGCAGCACGAACACGATCGCCATCAACCTGGCACTGATGGCAGAGACGCTGAAGCTCCGGCACGAGCAGGTCGCGGCGGTTGTCGATTTGCTTGATGCTGGCAACACCGTCCCCTTCATCACCCGCTATCGGAAAGATCAGACGGGTGGTCTGGACGAAGAGCAAATCCGTCAGATTCAGGCACGGCTCACCAAGCTGCGACTCTTGTCCGAGCGCAAGCAGACTATCCTGCGGTCGATCGAATCGCAGGGCAAGCTGACCCCCGAGCTGGCCGCCGAGATCGAGGCAGCCGAGAGCACCAAGCAGCTCGAAGACCTGTACCTGCCCTTCAAGCCCAAGAAGCAGACGCTGGCCACGGTTGCCCGCGAGCGCGGACTGGAGCCATTGGCCGACGAGGTGCTGGCCGCGTCGCCTTCCTGCGCCGACCTGGATGCCCGGGCCGCCGACTTCGTCAATGTAGACCGCGGCGTGACCAGCGCCGCCGACGCGCTGTTGGGCGTGGGTCACATCCTGGCCGAGCGGCTCAGCGAACGGGCCGACCTCAGGCGGCAGCTCCGCAAAATATTGAACCGCACTGGCAAGCTGGTCAGCGCCCGCGGCGAAGCCGACGAAAAAGTGGCCCAGGGCTTTCGCGATTACTTTGAGTTCAGCGAGCCGCTGGGGCGCGTGCCGCAGCATCGCGTGCTGGCAATCAATCGCGGCGAAAAGGCCAAGGCCGTGCGCGTGAAGCTCGAAGCCGACCTGGACGCCATGCAGGCCGCCGTCGACGAGCTGGTGCCGGCCGACCATCCGCACGGCGAGTTTCTCAAGGGCTGCGGCCGCGACGCCTTGCAGCGGCTGGTCTTTCCGAGCCTGGAGCGCGAAGTGCGCCGCGAGCTGACCGAATGGGCCGAGACCCATGCGGTGGAGGTTTTTGCCCGCAACCTTCGAAACTTGTTGCTGCAAAAGCCGGTCCGCGGTCGCCGCGTGCTGGCGATCGACCCCGGGTTCAAAAGCGGCTGCAAGCTGGCGGCCCTCGATGAGTTCGGCAATCTGCTCGACCAGGCCGTGATCCACCTGGTGGGCAAGGCCGAGCGCAAGGTAGAGGGCCGCGCCAAGCTGGCCGAGATGCTTAAGCAACACCAACTCAGTCTGGCCGTGATCGGCAATGGCACCGCCTGCCGCGAGGCCGAAGAGCTGTTGTCCGACATGCTGGCCAACGAGCTGGCCGAAACCGGCGCGGCCTACGTGATCGTCAACGAAGCGGGCGCCAGCGTCTATTCGACCAGCCCGCTGGGGCGCGAGGAGTTTCCCGAGTACGACGCCACGCTGCGCGGCGCGATTTCGATCGGCCGCCGCATTCAGGATCCGCTCAGCGAGCTCGTGAAGATCGACCCCGCCTCGATCGGCGTGGGCATGTACCAGCACGACGTGAAGGCCAAGCACTTGCAGACCTCGCTCGACGAAGTGGTCGAGTCGTGCGTGAACTTCGTGGGCGTGGACCTGAACACGGCCAGTCCCGCGCTGTTGCGATACGTCTCCGGTTTGAATCAGTTGACGGCGCGGCGGTTGTACGACTATCGGCGGCAGAACGGGCCGTTTCGCAATCGCGAGCAATTGAAGGACGTGCCCGGCTTCGGCGAGTCGGCATTTGTGCAGGCCGCGGGCTTTCTGAAAATCGGCGACGGCGACAACCCGTTGGACGCCACCTGGATCCATCCAGAGAGCTACCCGGTCGCCCGGCAAGTGCTCGAAAAGATGGAGTGCACGCTCGCCGACCTGACCGAGAAGGAAGCCGCCGCGCGCATCGCCGAGCGGGCCGCTCAGTTGCGCCGCGATGAGCTGGCCGCGCAGCTCGAGGCCGGCACGCTGCTCTTGGCAGACATTCTCGCGCAGCTCAGCCGTCCGGGACGCGACCCGCGCGAAGACCTGCCCCCGCCGATCTTTAAGAAGGGCGTGATCAAGCTCGACGACCTGACCCAGGGCATGGAGCTCTCGGGCACGGTGTTGAACGTGGTCGATTTCGGCGCTTTTGTCGACATTGGCCTGCACGACACCGGGCTGGTGCACATCAGCCAGTTGGCCAATCGCTATGTCCGCGACCCGCACGACGTCGTCTCGGTGGGCGACATCGTCAAGGTCTGGGTTCACGACATCGACAAGACCCGCCGCCGCGTGTCGTTGACCATGATTCCGCCCGGCACCGAGCGAACGACGCCGCCGAAACGCGAAAAACGCGAAGGCAAACCTCGCCGTCGACGCGGCGGACAGAATCAACAAGCTCCGGCCGCCGCGGGTGCTCCCGGCGGCGCTGCGATTGACCCCACGGCGATCGCCGCGACCGGTGATGCCGCGGGGGTTGTCATTCCCGCGCACGGCGCTCCGCCGGCCGATCGCCGCCCAGGTCCACCCCGTGCCCGCGGCAGGCGTGACAATCGCCGGCCCGAGCGCGCCGGCGGAGGTCGATCGGGGCCGCCGACCCCGCACACGCAATCGCGACCGCCGCAATACAAACCGAAGCCGAAGCCGCTGGTGCCGCTGACCAAAGATATGAAGGCCGGCAAGGCCCCGCTGCGAACCTTCGGCGACCTGAAGCAGTTCATCGACCTGAAAGCGCAACCTGCCGACCCGCCGGCCGAAAACCCTCCGCCTGCCTGAGCCACGACGATGTCCGACTTTCAAGAGCGATTGGCCAAGGCGATCCAGCGCGGCGAGCGCACGCACGATGCCCGCGAACGGGCCCGGGCCGAAGCGGCGATGGGTGAGGAAGAGCTCCGCCGGCTGCACTCGCAGTATCGGCTGCATCTCTCCGAGCACATTGAGCAGTGCTTGCGAGAATTGCCGCAGCACTTTCCCGGCTTCCGCTTTGAAACTCTGGCTGGTGACCGCGGCTGGGGCGCCGCGCTCAACCGCGACGATATCTCACTGGAAGACGGCCGCCGGTCGAACCTCTTCAGCCGGTTGGAGCTGGCCGTTCGCCCGTTCTCATCGGCCCACGTGCTGGAGCTGACCGCCAAGGGCACGATTCGCAACAAAGAGGTCTACAACCGCAACCAGTACCAGTTGCTCTCGCACGTCGACATGGCGTCGTTTCAAGATTTGGTCGACCGCTGGATCCTGGAATTCGCCGAGCTCTACTCGGCCCAGCGATAAGCGACTCGGCCGCGATTTACCGCGCCAACTCCAGCGTGCCCCAGAGACTGGGATCGCTGGCAAATGGGAACTCGCTGCCCATGCTGAAGTATTGCTGGCCTAGCTCTCGGTCGAAGAGAAAATAGGTGAAGCCCAGCTTCGGATGGTCGGCCGGGTTGTAGCCCGTGAGCGCCGCGGCCGGGATGAAAGCGTTGAGCACGTAGCCGTCGACCCGCTTCTCGCTGGTCGCGCGCAGTTGGCCGGGACGCACCGGGTTGGCATTCTCTCGAGCGCGGTCGACCAGCAGTTGATCGGCCACCGGGTCGTTAAAGCTGCGGCCGCCGCCGGCCGGCAGAAAGACAAAGCGGTGGCAGAAACGGCTGGCGCGGTGAATGTTGTGCGTGGCCCGGGTATCGATCCACAGTTGCAGGCCGTCGGAATCTTCCGGCTTGCTGTCGCGGCACCAGCTCGGATGGCGCTTGCCTTCGACCCGGGCGGTAAATGCCAGGCCGGCCTCACTCCAGGCGGCCCGCACGTCGCCGATCTGCCGCTGACCTTCCAGCTCGCCCAGGTTGGGCAAGCGATAGGGGGGCGACAACTCCGCCGGCGCCGTGACGCCAATCGTCGGATCGTACAAACAATCGGCCGCAAAGCGAAACAAGAATCGCGTTGGCAACAGCGGTTCAGCCATGTGAATTCGATCTCAGCCTTAGGTCAGGGGTTGCCCTGACAGTGAACTGCTCAGTGATTCATGGTCAGGCAAATGCCTGACCTACCAAATCTGGTCCCTGGTCCCTAACCCCTGGCCGCACTTCCTACCTCGCCACCACGCCGGCCGACACGCTCGCCAGATGCTCGGCCAAAAACGCTCGCAGGTCGCCACGATCCAGGTCGTCGTGGTCGACAAAGCGCAGTCGCAGCGTGTCACGCTCGGGCCCGGCGTTGAATTCGCGGTCGGCGCCCAGCCCGGTCAAGCGGCCGAGGGCAAAATGTCCTTTCGGTCCGTTCAACACCAGGTCCAGCGCCACCGAGCGCTTCGTGTAGACCGTGGCCCAGGGCTCGCGCTGCTGCGGAACAAAGATGTGCACCAACTGCTGGTTGTTCCAAAGGAACTGCCCCTCGGTCGCGGTTTCTACCAGCATCTCGCACAGCTCCTCCAGCACCTCCACGTCCCAAGCCGGCGGCTTGCCCGGCGGAAAACCCTTGCGGGCAAAGTGCCACTTCTGACCCAGCACCTTCCAGGGCATGATGTCCTCGGGACTTTGCCGCACGCGCTCGGCGAACTTATTGAAGCCCGCCATCGCGGCATCGACAAACTTCCAGAAAGCCGGCTTGTCAATCTCCTCCAACGAATGCACCTGGAGCTGGATCTCTTGAAACGGACCGCGCAGGTTTTTGCACTTCACTCGCGGCTCGTGGCCATAGACCGGCAGGTCGGGCAGATCGTTGAGCGGCTTAAGGCCCAGGTCCGCGACAAGCGTCTCGCGCTTGAAGGTGTTCTTGGCCACGCGAAACTTCAGCTTCAGCAGCCACTCTTCGCCGGTGATGGCGTGCAAGAACCAGCCGTCGCTCTTGGTCGGTGCGGAGATCTCCACCACGGTCCGGGCGTTCCAATTGGTGTCGCCAAACTTGCCGCTGGCCTGCACCCGCTCGACCACTTTGTCCAGGATGCGGCCATCCCAGCGACAGGGATCGCCCTTGCGACCGACGCGGTCCTGGGTGTGCCACTTGCGGCCGTCGATCTCCCACGGCATCCGCGCGTCCTGGCCCACTTCGGCGATATCCAGATCGCCGTCACGCTCGATCTCCGCACCGGCAAAGTCGTGCAGCTTGCGCTTCACGCGCGGACTGCTGGCCAGGGCCTCGATCAGCACCTCGCCCGTGTGCGACCGTCGCAGCGCAGGCTCCTGAGCCGCCTTGCCCTTCTTCGGTGCCACTGCTGGCTTTTCCGGCAGTGCGCCTTCGTTCGCACCTGCCTTTGTGGCTGCGCTGCGCCCTTTGGCCTTGCCATTGCCATTTCCCGGCGGCATCGCCAGGGCCGCATGCGCCGCGATGTCCTCGGGCGTGCCACTGGCGACGACATAGCCGCCGCCGTCGCCGGCCTCGGGGCCCATGTCGATCACCCAATCGGCCGTCTTGATGACGTCCAGATTGTGCTCGATCACGACGACGCTATTGCCTAGGTCTACCAGCCGGTTGAGCACGTCCAGCAGCTTGGCAATGTCGTCAAAGTGCAGGCCCGTGGTCGGCTCATCCAACAGGTACAGCGTGCGACCGGTGTCGGGCCGCGCCAGTTCGGCGGCCAGCTTCACACGCTGCGCCTCGCCGCCAGACAAGGTCGGCGCGGCCTGACCCAGGGTCAGGTAATCCAGGCCCACGTCGCAGAGCGTCTGCAAGATGCGGCGAATCTTGGGGATGTTTTCAAACAGCTTGACCGCTTTGCCGCAGGACATGTCCAACACGTCGGCGATCGATTGACCGTGGTAGGTCACGGCCAGGGTCTCTTCGTTATAGCGGCGACCGCGGCAGGTCTCGCACTCGACCCAGACGTCAGGCAGAAAGTGCATCTCGATCACGATCTGACCGTTGCCCTCACAGGCCTCGCAGCGTCCGCCCGGCACGTTAAAGCTGAAGCGGCGCGGCGTGTACCCCCGCACCCTGGCGTCGGGCAATTGCGAATAGAGCGAACGGATCAGCTCAAACACGCCGGTGTAGGTCGCCGGGTTCGAGGTCGGCGTCTGTCCCAGCGGTTGCTGGTCGACGCGAATCACCTTGTTGATCAGTTCGACGCCGCGAATCGAATCGTGCAAACCCGGCGTGGTGCTGGCGCGATGCAGCATGCGGGCCAGCGCGTTGTAGAGCACGTCCTCGACCACCGAGCTCTTGCCCGACCCGCTCACGCCGGTGACCACGGTCAACGTTCCCAGGGGAATGGCGACGTCCACATTGCGGAGGTTGTTGTGCCGAGCGCCTCTGATTTCGAGCCAGCCGCCGGGCGAGGCGGGCAGGGACCGGAGGTTCGCGGCAGGTTGGACGTCAGCGACGGTCGTTGAGGGGGTCTTTTTGGTTCGCTTCTTCTCAGCCGCGCCGTTGCCGTTGGCTTGCGGGCTCTGTATCCGGCGGTTGCTGGGCACGGCGATCGCCTTGGCGCCGGATAGATAAGGTCCCGTGACCGAACCCTTTTGCTTGGCCACTTCGGCCGGCGTGCCATGCGCCACGATCTGACCGCCGCCGTCGCCCGCCGCAGGTCCAAAGTCAAGCAACTGGTCGGCCGCGGCCACGACCTCGCGATCGTGCTCCACCACCAGCAGCGTGTTGCCCAGGTCGCGCAGTTTTTCGAGCGCGCCCAGCAAGCGGCGATTGTCGCGCGGATGCAGACCGATGGTCGGTTCGTCCAACACATACAGCACGCCGCACAGACCGCTGCCGACCTGGCTGGCGAGTCGGATGCGCTGCGCTTCGCCGCCTGACAGAGTCGGCGCGGGGCGCGAGATCGTCAGGTACTCCAGGCCAACGTCCACCAGGAACTGCAAACGGTTGCGCACCTCACGGATCAACTCGCCGGCAATCTTTCGTTCGCGGGTGTCGAGCTTCCAGTCGTCAAACCGCGACAAAAGATCACCCAGCGGCTGCCGACAGAGCTCGTCGATCGTGCGCCCGTGCAGGCGCACGGCCGACGCGTCGTCGCGCAGTCGCGAACCCGCACAGGTCGAGCATTCGACCTCGCCCACCATGTGCTCCCATTTGGTCCGCAGTGCCGGCGAGAGCCGGGCCGCCTCTTCCAGCGCGGGGTAAAGACCTTTGAATTGAAAGCGGAACAAGGCCCGCTCATTCTTCTTGCGTTTGCCGTCGGCGAAGACTTCGATCCACTGCTCGGCGGTTCCGTGAAACAGCGTGCGCCGCTGTTTGGCGCCGAGCTGGTCAAACGGCACGTCCAGCGGAATGCCGCACTGAGCTGAGAGGGACGCGAGCATCGCGGCGAACAGGCTCGAGCTGGTCGCCGGCCAAAGGCTGACCGCGCCCTGAGACAAAGTGAGTTTGGGATCTCGCAACAAGGCCGCCGGATTGGCGCCGGTTTGCGTGCCGAGACCTTCGCAAGCCTCGCACCAGCCGAGTGAGCTGTTGAACGAGAAGCTGTGCGGCGTGAGCCGTTCAAAGCTCCGCCCGCAGCGGTCGCAGGCAAAGTGCTGGCTGTGGATCTCGGTGCGCCACTTCCCCTCGGGCACGTCGTCCACCGGGTAGGCCACGTGCATCACGCCCTTGCCCAGCGACAGCGCGGTCTCGACCGTGTCGGCGATCCGCCGGCGCGATTCGCCTTTGACCGTCACGCGGTCGATCACGACCTCGACCAGGTGCTTTCTGCGGCGGTCGATCTGCGGCGGCGTGTCGACCGAGTGAGTCACGCCGTCGATTCGCATCCGCACGTAGCCCATCGCGCGAATCTCGTTCCAAAGATTCTCGTACTTCTCGCCGACCTGCACTTCCAGCGGAGCCATCAGATATAGCCGCGTGTCGGGCGGCTCGGCCAGCAGCTTGTCGACGATCTCGTCGGAGGTCTGCGTGCCAATCGGCGCGTCGCAATCGGGGCAATAGGGCGTGCCCAACCGGGCCATCAAGATGCGCAGGTAATCGTAGATCTCGGTCACCGTGCCCACGGTCGAGCGGGGTGTGTGACCCATGTGCTTTTGTTCGATCGCGATCGCCGGCGAGAGTCCCTCGATATGATCGAGCGCCGGCTTCTGCATCTGGCCGACGAACTGCCGCGCATAGGCGCTCAAGCTTTCGACGTACCGCCGCTGACCTTCGGCATAGATCGTGTCCATGGCCAGCGAGCTCTTTCCCGACCCGCTCATGCCGCAGCAGACCGTCATCAAGTCGCGTGGAATTTCGACGTCGATCCCCTTGAGGTTGTGTTGCCGCGCGCCGCGGACGCGGATGCACTTGGCCTCTGCCACCGGGGCGCGGCGGGGCTTGGACGAAGGCTTCTTGATTTTGCCGTCACCGCGCGCCGCATCGGCCGCCAGGTGCGCTTTCAAGGCCCGGCCCGTGTGCGAGCGCTCGTTGCGCGCCAGCTCGGCCGGCGTGCCGACGGCCACGATCTCGCCGCCGCCGGCGCCACCTTCGGGACCCAGGTCGATCAGCCAGTCGGCCGTCTTGATGACGTCCAGGTTATGTTCCACCACCAGCACGGTGTTGCCCGCGTCGGCAAAATCTTGCAGCACCTTCAGCAGCAACTTGATGTCGGCAAAGTGCAAGCCGGTGGTCGGCTCATCCAACAGGTAGAGCGTCTTGCCGGTGCTCTTCTTCACCAACTCGCGGGCCAGCTTGATCCGCTGGGCCTCACCGCCCGAGAGCGTCGGCGATGGCTGCCCAAGCTTCAGGTAATCCAGCCCCACGTCGTGCAACGTTTGCAGCTTGTGGCGGATCTTGGGGATGTTTTCAAAATGGGTCAGGGCCTGTTGCACGTCCATTTCCAGCACGTCGGCGATGCTCTTGCCCTTGAACCGCACCTGCAAGGTCTCGCGATTGAAGCGATGCCCCTCGCACACGGGGCAGGTCACCCAGACGTCCGCCAGGAAGTCCATCTCCAGCTTGTTGGAGCCGTTGCCCTCGCACGCTTCGCACCGCCCGCCCGCGACGTTAAAGCTGAACCTGCCGGCCTTGTAGCCGCGGGTCTTGCTCTCGGCAAGGTGCGTGTAAAGGTCGCGAATTTCGTCGAACAGCTTGATGTAGGTCGAGGGGTTGGAGCGCGGCGTGCGGCCGATCGGCGACTGGTCGATCGCGATCAGCTTGTCCAGATGTTCCAGCCCTTCGATGGCGTCGTGCACACCGGGCTCGCCCTCGCCGCCATTCAAATCGCGGCGCAGGGCCTCGACCAGGATGTCGCCCACCAATGAGCTCTTGCCCGATCCGGATACACCGGTGACGCAGACCAACGCGCCGAGCGGAATCTCAACGTCGACGTTCTTCAGATTGTTGTGCCGCGCGTTGACGATCCGCAACCGCTTGTCGGTGATCGGCCGGGTTTGCGCGGGCGCCTCGATTCGCTCTTCGCCCGAGAGAAATTTGCCAGTCAGGCTGCGCGGACTGGCGGCGATCGCCTCAGCGTCGCCCATGGCCACGACCTCGCCGCCGCGCACTCCGGGGCCGGGGCCGAAGTCGACGATGTGATCGGCAGCCCGCATCGTGTCCTCGTCGTGCTCCACCACGACCACCGTGTTGCCCAGGTCTCGCAACTGCGTGAGCGTATCCAGTAGGCGGTCGTTATCGCGCGGGTGCAGGCCGATCGACGGCTCGTCCAGAATGTACAGCACGCCCACCAGTCCGCAGCCGATCTGGCCGGCCAGGCGGATGCGCTGCGACTCTCCGCCAGAAAGGGTGGGGGCGGTGCGGTCGAGCGTCAGGTAATCCAGACCGACATTGCTCAAGAAACCCAGCCGCCCGCGGATCTCCTTGAGCACCTCGGCCGCGATCAGGGTGCGGGTCGCGTCGAACCGCATCTCCTCGAAAAACTCCACCGCCTCGCTGACCGGCAGGTTACACACCTCCGGCAGCGAACGCCCGGGACGGTCGGCAAAATGGGGGCTGGCCGTGGTGATCCTGACACTTCGGGCCTGCGGGTTGAGTCGTTGCCCATGGCAACTCGGGCAGGGCATGACGTGCATGTACTTTTCGAGCTGCCGCAGTTGCATCTTGCTTTGCGAATTGCGGTGCTTGTCCAGCAGCGTGGGAATGACGCCCTCAAACTTCCCGCCGTACTTGTGACCCGAGGTGCCCTGCCGCCAGGTGTAGGTGACGTGCAGGTCGCCGGTGCCGTGCAGCAGCAGGTTGCGCAGTTCGTCGTCAAGCTCGCCCCAGGGGGTGTCGAGCAGGGTGCCCTTGGGCAGGTCGCGCTGGTGCTCAATGGTTTCCGCGACACCGTGGTAGATGTGTCGGCGCCAACGACCCATGTCGCGCCACGGACCCAAGAGCTCGAACGCGCCGTCTTTGAACGATAGCTTGGGGTCGGGCACCAGCAGCGTGGGGTCAAAGCTATACAGCTCGCCCAGCCCGTCGCAGCCAGAGCACATACCCTGCGGGCTATTGAAGCTGAAGAGCTGCGGGCTCGGCGGTTCAAAGCTGATGCCGCAATGCGTGCAGGCATATTGGGCCGACAGGTGCAGGTCGGTCGTGGCGGCGCGACGCGGCGCGGTTGGTTCTTCTGCTTGCGCTTCAACGTCAGCGGCGGGTTTCCCTCGCTTGCGCTTCGGGTTGGTTTTCTGAGCGACGGGTTTTTGTGCAACGGGCGGGGCGGTGGACGCGGCGGCGCCGTCGTCGGTGGCTATGATCAGGTTCGACTGGCCCATCTTCAGCGCCAGCTCGACCGCTTCGGCCATTCGCGGGCGGGGGCCACCGGCCGTCAGGCGGTCGATCACGACCTCGATCGTGTGCCGCATCTGCCGGTCAAGCTTCAGGTCGTCGGTCAGCGCGACCACAGTGCCGTCGACCCGGGCGCGGGCAAAGCCCTGCTTGAGCAGGTCGACAAACAGGTCCCGATATTCGCCCTTTTGGGCTTTGATCAACGGCGCCAGCACCAGGTAACGCGTGCCCGAGGCCAACTGGGCGATCCGCTCGATGATCTGCTCACGCGTCTGGGCCGTGATCTCGCGTGAGCACTGCGGGCAATGCCCCAGGCCGGTGCGGGCAAAGAGCACCCGCAGGTAGTCGTAGATCTCGGTGATCGTGCCGACGGTGGAGCGGGGGTTCTGGCCCGAGGACTTCTGCGAGATCGAGATCGAAGGGCTCAGACCGCTGATGTAGTCGACGTCGGGCTTGGGCATCTGGCCCAGAAACTGGCGGGCGAAGCTCGACAGGCTCTCGACGTAGCGGCGCTGACCTTCGGCATACAGCGTGTCGAATGCCAGCGAGCTCTTGCCCGACCCGCTGACCCCGGTCAGGCAAATCAGGCGGTTGCGCGGCAGGCTGAGCTCGACGTCCCGCAGATTGTGCTCGCGGGCTCCCTTGATGACGATGTCGGCGGCCATCGGCAGGATTGGTTCCGGAGTCCGTTCGGTGAAAGGTGGGCGAATCAGGAATTGTAGGAGACAACCGTACAGCGAGGCTAGGGGCCCAGTGCATTCGGGCTTACGAAATCCGCCTGCGCATGCGTGCATCGCCGCCGCTAGCAGCCGTCAAATCCGCTCTGGCAAATCCGCTCTGGACGGTCGCTGGCCATTCTGAGACACTCCCGCCCCCGCGAATTGCCGCGTGGAAAAAGTGCGCGCAGGGCGTACCAATGGGGGACAACCAAGGTTCATGTTGCACGGAGATTGGCATCGTGCGTTGGACAGGTGCGATTCTGGTCTGGCTGATCCTCGCGGCGGTGGCGAACGCCCAACCCCCGTCCGCCCAATCACCCTCTGACCATTCGCCGGCCGCCCAACCTCCGACAGCAAGGCCGAGCCTCTGGAGCCGCATCACGGGTCGCAGCGCGGCTGTTAATCCTGAGCGGACACTTCCGGCTCCGCCCGCTGACCGCGGAGCCGTCCGCGCCGGTTGGAACCAGGCCGAGAGTCCCGCGACCGCGGCAGCGCGTCCCCTCGGAAAGCCGAAGAATCCCCTGAGTGCGTTGCTGCCCGGGGCTCGCCCCCTGCGCAAACCGACGCGAACGCTCACCGAATACATGGCCGCGGAGCGACCATGAATCGGATTGCCGTCACCGCGCTGATCTTTTGCCTGTCGACTTCGATCTGGACGTCGACGGCGTTTGCCCAGGCGCCGCGCTCGGCCGCTGCGCCGCCGGCGAAACTGCCCGCCGCAGGTGCTCGACCCATCCGCCAGGCACCCCAGCGGGAAACCCAACGCGAAATCTCCAGACTCGGTTGGCTCACCGGCGAGACCGCGAGCACGCGGCGGGAGCAGGAGGCGGCCGGCCGCAAGCTGGAAGAGTTCGGCGCGACGATCGAAGGCGAGACCGACCCCAACGGCAAAGACTTCCTCTCGATCACTTGGAACGAGGGGGACCAGGGCCTGGAACTGCTAACCCGATTGCCCAATGTCCGCTGGCTCGACCTGTCACGCACCCGGGTTACCGACGCCGGGTTGGCCGCCGTGGGTCAACTGGCCGACCTGCAAGCGCTCAAGCTGCAACAGACCCGGGTGACCGATCAGGGGCTGGCCCAACTGGCCGGACTGGTGCAGCTCGAAGGGCTCTCGCTGCACGACACCCGAGTCACTGGCGCGGGCCTGCAACATTTGCAGACCTTGGCCAACCTGAAAATCCTGAACCTCAGTTGGACGGGCGCCGGCGACGAAGGCCTGGCGGCCATCTCGATCTGCGCGCACCTCGAAGAGCTGTATCTATACGACGCCAAGATCACCGATGCCGGACTGGCCCACCTGGGGCAGCTCAAGAACCTGAGGTCGCTCAAGCTCTCGCACAACGACATCTCGGCGCAAGGCGTGGGCCACCTGAAGTCGCTGACCAGCTTGGAAGCTCTCTGGCTCGACTTCACCGACACCGGCGACCTCTCGCTGGCCTACCTGCAAATGTTGCCGAACCTGCGCGGATTGTTCTTGGGAGAGACCCAGGTGACCGACATCGGGCTGGCAAAGCTGGCTCGGGTGAGATCGCTGGAAGTGCTGGACCTGTCGAACCTGCCGATCACCGACGTGGGTGTTCGTTACCTGGAGCGCTCGCCGCGCATCCAGATGCTTTCGCTCGAAGGCACGCAGATCACCACTGCCGCTGCGGGACCTTTGTCTCGCCTGGGCAACATGACACAGCTCAATCTGTCGGGCACGGCGATCGACGATACGGCCGTGGCCAACCTGGTCAAACTGAAGCGTCTGACGCACCTGAACGTCTCGCAAACAGCCGTGACCGACGCCGCGCTGCGCTCGATCGCGCGGTTTACCGGCCTGGAAGAGCTCAACGTGCGCGGCACCAAGGTCAGCCCAGAGGCGTTGGCCGAATTGCGCCGGGCGCGGCCGAAGTTGCACGTCGTCGAGTAGTTAGCGCTGACGTAACGAGTCCAAGGATGGTCACTGGCAAGGGATTTGCGCGTATGAAAACCGGCACGACGTCGCTCTTGGCATTCGCACTGGCAGCCTACTGCCTGCCGACCTCGGTCGCCCGAGCGGAGGAAAGCTGGCCGCAATTTCGCGGGCCCGATGGCCAGGGTCACGCCGCCGCGAGCGGTTTGCCCACGACCTGGAGCGAGAACGAGAACATCCGCTGGAAGACCGCCGTGCCGGGCATGGGCTGGTCGTCGCCGGTAGTTGTCGGCGACCGCGTCTGGCTGACCACGGCCGTGGAAGAAGAAGGGGCGCTGCGTCTGGTGTGTCTCGCACGCGAATCGGGCAAGACGCTCTATGACGTCGAGGTGTTCCGCGCCGAAGACCTCGGCCGGATCAACGCCAAGAACAGCCATGCCTCGCCAACACCGGTGGTCGACGGCCGCAATGTGTTCGTGCATTTTGGCGCGCAGGGCACCGCCTGCCTCACGCTCGACGGCAAGATTGTCTGGACCCAGCAGCTTGAATACGACCAGCGGCACGGGCCGGGCGGATCGCCGGTGGTGTGGAAAGATCTGCTCATCGTCAGTTGCGACGGCGCCGACGTGCAGTATATCGCGGCGCTGGACAAGCGGACCGGCGAACTGCGCTGGCAAGTCGAGCATCCTGGGATGCAAGCCTACTCCACTCCGCTCGTGATCGAGGTCCATGGCGTGGAGCAATTGATCACCAGCGGCGGCGAGGCGCTCATCGCCTACGCTCCGGCCGACGGCCTTGAGCTATGGCGCTATCGCCACGCGGGCCACTCGGTCGTGCCGCGTCCGGTGTTTGCCAACGACCTCTTGTATTTCTGCACGGGCCATTGGACCCCGGCCCTGGTCGCCCTGCGGGTCGACGGCGCGGGCGAGGTCGGCGAAGACCGCGTCGCGTTTCAATTGCGCGGCGGCGTGCCGCTGACCCCTTCACCCTTGGTCGACGGCGCGCGGCTCTTTATGGTGAGCGATCAGGGTGTTTTGACCTGCGCCAACGCACTGACGGGCAAGCAGCTCTGGCGACAGCGGCTGGGAGGCAACTTCTCGGCCTCGCTCACATTGGCCGACGGCAAGATCTTTGTGCTGTCTGAAGACGCCACGATGCACGTCGTAACGCCGGGTGACGAATTCGCGTTACTTGCAACTAATCAACTCGACGGCCGCGCGCTGGCCACACCGGCATTTGTCGACGGGGCGATCTACCTGCGCACAGAGACGCACCTGTATCGCATCGAATCGCCCGACTCCCGGCCGGCCGCTGCTGCCTCAACCACCGCCGCGGCGCCCCCAGCAAAGGCGACCGCACGCCGCGCTGCAACCGAAGCGCCGGCAAATCGCGCGACCCGCACCGGCGCGATCATCTCCCGCAGCGAAACAGGGACGTTTCTACGGTAGCGCTAACTGCGCGCCACTCGCCCGCGAAGGTACACATCGTCGCCGACCTTGGTGACCTCGGGCGAGTCGAGGGCAATCGCCTGGCTCATTAGCGCGCGACCTTCTCCGGCGACGGGGCCGGGAGCGGTTGCTCCACCGATAAGCTTTGACGCGATGAAGGCGTGGACCTCGTCGACCTGGTTGGCGTCGAACAGACTGCCCAGAAGCTGTGCGCCCCCTTCGACGAGGACGTTGGTCATGCTGCGGCGGCCCAACTCGACCAATAGTGTGTCGAGCCGCTCGCCGTGAGTTGCTCCCGCGCAGACCAGCACTTCGCAGCCGGCCTTTTCCAGCCGCGCGCGATGCGGCTGCGGTGAACTCTCCGCCACGGCCACGAGCACCGGCGCCGCGCGGGCCGTGCGGACCAGTTGACTGTCGGTGGCAAGCGACGCGGCGGAGTCGACAACGATGCGGGTCGCGACCCGCGCTCCCGGCGGTCGGGCGGTGAGCAAGGGGTCGTCGGCGGCGGCGGTGCCCCGACCGACGAGGATCGCGTCCATGCGGCCGCGCAGACGATGCACGATCTCGCGCGACGCCTCGCCCGAGATCCAGCGACTGTCGCCGCTGGCCGTGGCCAGCTTGCCGTCGAGCGTCATGGCCCACTTGGCGATGACCCACGGCCGCGCGGTGGTGACCAGCTTAAGAAACGGCGCACAGAGCGCGCGAACTTCGTTGCCCAACAAGCCGACCTCGACCTCGATTCCGGCCGAGCGCAGTTCGGCAATGCCGCGGCCCGCCACTTCGCGAAACGGATCTTCGAGCGCCACGATCACGCGGCGCACGCCGGCGGCGATCAGGGCCTGCGTGCAGGGGCCGGTCTTGCCCTGGTGGCAGCATGGTTCCAGCGTGACGTAGGCATCGGCGCCCGCGGCGCGGCTGCCGGCGACACGCAATGCCTCGACCTCGGCGTGGGCGCTGCCGAAGCGGTGGTGCCAACCTTCGCCGACGATTTCGCCGGAGCGGACAATCACGCAACCGACCATCGGATTGGGTTCGACCAGACCCTGGCCGCGCGCGGCCAACTCGAGAGCGCGGGCCATGTGCGAAGCGTCGAGTTCAAACTCATGCATGGCAGCTACCGACGGCCCGACAATAACAATACCAGCCAGAGCAGTTGCGCCGGCGACCACACGGTCGACCGGCCGATGGCTCCAGCTTAGAGCCTGGGGACAAAACGTCCAGGGAGCGGGGGACAGTCCCATTTTTCTCCCAGGGCACCGAAAAATTGGGACAGTCCCCAACGTTTTGTCTCCAAGCGCTTAGTCCATGTCGGGGGTCCACAGCGCCGATTTCTTGCCGCCCGCGGGCTGGTCGCCGCCGGGGGTCCAGATCTTGCCGGGCTCGGCCGCGGCGGCGCCCGGCACCACGAGCCCTGCACCCTCGCGTCCGGCGGCGGCTGCGGTCGGTCGACCATCGGGTCCGATGATGCCGGCCTGCGAAAGGATCTGAAACAGGGCCTGGGCCACGCCCGGCTCGCGGATGTGATCGTTGCGAATGTGATGCAACAGGCGATCGGCCTCGGCCACTTCGCCCCGCGCCAGGCGCATGCCCAACTCGGCCAGGTCCCAGGGGGCGGTGGAGGTCTTGTTGGCCTCGGCCGTTTTGCGGGCCAGGTCCAAGTAGTCGACTGCCTTGTCCGTATCGGGCTCGATCTGGGCGAGGATGCCGTAGACCTCGGCCTTGTCCAGCTGCTTGTCGAACGTGGGCCGCGCGATCACCTCGGCCGCCAGCTTGCGCAGCGCCGCGACGTGGCGGAAGTGGTCCGCCATCTGATACAGACTCAGCAGCTCCTCGTCTTTGAGCTTCTTGGCGTCGACCCGGCTCAGCCGCACCAGCGGCAACGCGATCGCCGAGGTGTTCGCCGGATCGACCGGTTCAACCGGCGGCAAGCCGAGCTTGGTGCGCAGCGTGTTGAAGTCAAACTCGGTCGACGACTGATCGGTCGCCAGCTCCAGCACCAATAGCGTCGCCAAGACCTTGGCGCGCAGCGCGGGGTCGGCCGCAGCCTGCACCGCCGACTTGCCGTCCAGCACTTTCTGCGGCAGCTCGGGCCAGCGGTTCAACAGGATCTCAGCCCGTTGGTCGTTGATCAGCTCCAGCCGCTTGGCCGGCGGCGTGTCGTCGGGCAACCGCCAGTTCCAACTGAGCATCTGCTGCACGGCGGGCGCTTGTTCGGCAACGACCTCGGGTCCGGCCGTGCCCAATGCGTCGCCGACGACCTCTTTGACCACGGCCTGACCCTCGGCCAGCTCAGGCCGAAACGCGATCAGCTCTAAACGTGCAGCGCGGTCGGTCTGCTTGCCGAACAAGAAGACGTGGCCGACGATCCGCGGAATCTCGTCCAACTTGATGTTCACGCCGCTCGCCGGGATATCGCGATCCACCAGCCACCAGGCGCCCTTCGGCGGCGGCTCCTCCGGCGTGCCCAGCCGGGACAGATCGACGGGCATGTTTGGTGTCCGGGGGCTGGCGGCGAGCCGAGCCAGGCAGGTCTCGACGTCGTTGACGCCGTACTCGACCGTGATGTGGTCGATCATGTCGATCGTGTCGCTATCGAGCAATTGGGCCAGTGCCTCGGCCTCGACGGCGTCATCCAGCGGAACCGGCTGCGTGGCATATTTGCGCCAAGCCTCGATCGCGCCGGATGTGTCGGCCAGCCAGGAACGCAAGACCGCGATGTCGTGCCAGATGGCCGGCCAATCGCCGACCTTGGCGGCCAGCTCGACCAGGTTCTTGGCAGCCAATCGCCATTCGCCGCGCGCGGCCGGTGAGACCGCCTCCAGGTAACTGTTCTTCCAGAGCACGTCGTCCGGCACGACGCCCAGCGGAAAGTCCTGCTTGGCGACCAAGGGGACCGACGGCGACGTGTTCAGCCGCATCAGAAGCTGCAGCGGCCGCTGGTCCTTGCCGCCAGAGAGCGTGATCTGCAGGGTCAGATGCCCGCGCGCGGCGAGCAACTGGTTGTCGACCAAGAGCGATTGGGCCACCATGCCCAGCGCATCATAGAGGGCCGGCGGGACCTGGTCGGGCGAATGTTCCAGGGCGTCTTGCAGCAGGTTGACCGCGGTGATCGGTTCGCCTTGGGTGGCGCGAAACGTGGCCTGCTCGGCCAGGGCGACGGGATTGTCGGGATGCTTCTCGATGAATCGTTGGACCGTCGCTTCGGCCTTGGTCTCGTTGCCCAGCTGGGCTTCGAGCATCGCCTTCATCGAGAGCAGGCAGGCCCGATCCGGCGTTTTGGCTTCGAGCGATTCGATCAGTTCGAGACAAGCCGCGCGCTGCTCGCCTTCGAGCATGCGGTGGATCTTGTCCAACTCGGCTTGCAGGTCAGGACAGCAGAACTTGATCTTCTTGCCGGTGCCGCCGGGGCAGGGTGCGTAAGCGTCAATGGTCATCAATACACCCCAAGTGGGCGGGAGGTCTCGGGAACGAACGAAAGCTCGAATCGTAGCACAGTGCCACGCGGAATTCGAGCGGCGGGTGGTCGCCAGGCGCGCCGCGAGCAGCCACGCAAGACGCCAACGGACACGCAAAGCTAGGCCTGGTGGGCCGAAGCCAAGGCCGCGCGCTTGCTGGCGATCAGGGCCAACAGTGCTTTCTGCGGGTCGGCGAACTTCTTGATGCCCTCGGCCATCAGCGTGGTCTCGAGCTTGGCTGGGTCGACCTCGCGGTCGATCTCGGCCAACACCTCGGCCGGCGGCAGCTTGTCAACGTCGCGGGTAAAGGTCCGGCCGCTCTTCTCGATCGCGTCGTTCGTGGCCGGCGGATTGGTCTCGATGTCGCTGCCAGCGAACGCGGCGGCGTACTTCCAGGGCGGGTCCTCGGGCTTCTTGGTGCCGGTGCTGGCGAAGACCATTTCCTGATCCAGGGGCACCTTCTTGTCGCGCCAAAAATCGCGATTCTCGGCCCAGATGCGCTTGGCCCCGACGATGCCCACCTGACCTTGCGCGGCCGGCGAAAGCTGCGGCACGTGTTGCTCGGTGTAAACGTCGACGCGCGAGACGAAGATGCTGTACACACTTTTGAACTTGCCCAGGTCTGGGCGCTGCTCGGCCCCGCGCCAGATGGCGTTGCGCGCGGCGCGATACTGCCGCTGGGTGAAGATCAGCGTGACGTTCAGCGTCGTGCCGGCGGCGGCTAGCGCTTCCAAAGCGTCGATGCCGGCCGGCGTGGCGGGCACCTTCATCATGCGGTTGCAGTGCCCCTGGGCCCAATGCTTGCCCAACTCGACATAGCGTGCGACACGCTCGGCATGAGGCGGCCCGGACTGCGGGTCCTCCAGCAGCGGGTCGAGTTCAAAGCTCACATAACCGTCGTTGCCGCCGGTCTGTTCCCAAACCGGGCGAAAGACGGCCTGAGCCTGGCTGACCAACTCGTCGGTCATTTGCCAGGCGATCTGCTCGTCGGTGAGCTTTTGCTGGATCAGGTTGTCGATCGCCGCGTCAAACCGCCCGGTCTTGATCAGGTCGGCAATGATGATGGGGTTGCTCGTGGCCCCCGTGGCGCCGAAAGCCCGGTTCTTCGCGACCAGGTCCGGATCGATCGAATCCAACCACAGCTTGGTGCCGCAGGCAATGAGGGAACGCAGGGGTGAAGTCATGGCAGCGAATCTTCAGCCGGGTGATGGGGCAACTTGAACACAGAAACGTCGGGCAGCCAGCTCACAAAAAGGGCGCGGACGTTCTCTGCTATTTGCTTTTGTACCCCTAACCTCACAAAAGACAAGGGACGCACCGAAGCAGCATGCTCCCTTGCACTTAGCAACTGACACGTCGACGGCGGAAGCGGCGACCGCAGCAGTCCTGCGCGAACCTGGGCAAGGCTGCCCTGGACAGGGCTGACTTGGAGTACTGCGAATTCTGCGTCGAGTATTCCTTTTTTTGAGGTTCTAACGATTATTCCTGTTTTGCGGGCCCGCTCTCTTCCGATCTACTCAGCGGCAGAATACAGGCGCGCCGGTCCTCGAAAAGAGGCCCAGGCGTGCCAGCAATCGGGAGAATCTTCGTCGTGCTTGCACGTTCGGTCATTACGCTTGTCGCCTTAGCTTCGGCCGTCTGGCCGTCGTGGGCCGTTGCCCAAGGCTACGGCCGCGCGCCCGGCAGGGTGCAGCGCCAGCCGACGCGACTGCTGGAAGCCGTGGAGCAGGCCGCTTACAGCCCCGCCGCCCATCAGGAGATGTGGGAAACGACGGGCGAACCGCTGGGATTCAGCGGTGCCCGCATGCAACCGGCCATGCCGGGTCCGGAGCTGGAATCCGGTGTATTCGAAGAAGGCTTCGGACCGCCGCTCGAAGAGCCCATGGACCCCGACGGTCCCGCGCCAGCCGCGAGCTCGGGTGAGTGGGTCAGATCGGGGCTGTGGTACACCGATCAAAGCGTCACGTACATGAATCGTTCGACCAATGTACGTAACTCGATCATCCTGGCACGCGACATCTTCGCCACGCCGCTGCCGCACGATAACTTCTTCTTGCAGATTCCGTTGGGTCTGGGCTTTCAGCCGGGCTTACGCTCCACGATCGGCCGGTTTATCGGCCGCGACGTCCGCAACCGCGATCATTCAGTCGAGTTCACCTTCCTCGGCCTGACCCACTGGGGCGCCTCGGGTGGGTTGACGTCGCTGACGGGCAACGGCCTGTTCACGCCGATCGATCCCTCGGTGGCAGTGCCCGCGTTCAATGGATCGGCCTTTCAATCGTTCAACGAAACCTCGGACTTCAACAGTTTCGAGGTCAACTACCGCATCAACCGCCGACTGGACCGCGACAAGCTGATCTACACGCGAGACAGCACCTGGGTTCGCTCGGCCCAACCCAACCTGCTGCCTAGCGTTTACGCGGGCATGCGCGGTTTGGGTATCAACGAGACCTTGAATTGGTTTGCCCAAGATAACACTCCCTTTACCAAGGGCGATTATCAGGTCTGGACGCACAATGTGATGGTGGGTCCGCAAGTCGGATTGGACTTGTTCTACGAGCGGACCGACTGGCGCATCGGCGTCCGCACCAAGGGCGCGGCATTGATCAATTGGGCCACGCAGGACAGCCGGGTGCGAATCGTGGACGCGAACGGAAATCCGGCGGTGCCCAACCGCGACGAGACCGCGAAGGAACACGACGCGGCGTTCGCCGGCGAGCTGAGCTTCGTCGGGGCATATCACATTCGGCAGAACTTCGCCCTGCGGTTTTCCTACGACATGATGTGGGTCACGAATCTGGCGCTGTCGCAGAACCAGCTCACCTTCGTGCAGATGAACCCGCCAGAAATCTCGGCCGGTCATGCGCTGTTCTATCAGGGCCTGACTTTCGGCTTTGAGCTGGCTCGCTAGCACCCTCGCTCGGGATCGATCGAAGCGCTTCTTGGCGGCTCACAGACCAGGGCCGCGAGTTTTCGCGTTAGCCTGGGCAAAGTGGCGAATTAATCGGGCCTGCGGCATGGATTTCGCCCCGCTCTTCGGCATGGACTCCGGCGTAAGTGCTGGGTAGGCTTAACACTTTGCCGCAAGCGGTTGCGCATTTGCTGCGCACCGGGCGCGGGGGGCAGGAAGCCTTGGTGATCGCCGCAAGAGACATCTGCGGTGGGCAGACGGGAAGCATAAGCCGGTGATAAACAACTTCTTCGTTCGGCATAGTTTTAAAGTCATCCTGGTCGTGCTGTTCCTGTTGCCGGTCTTGTCGCGCGGTGCGCGCAAGGCCTTGATGAGCAACGACAACAACGTCCACGACTGGCTGCCGACCACCTACGACGAAACCCAGGACTTCAGCTGGTTTCAAAAGCATTTCGACAATGAAACCTTCGTCCTGGTGAGCTGGGAAGGTTGCACGCTAGAGGACGACCGGCTGGAGCTGTTTGCCCAAAAGCTGCTCCCCCCCGAGGCGCCTAAGGAAGAGCATACCGGCCCGCTGCCCAAGCCCGAGCCGCCCAAATGGGCCGACGACTTCGTCTGGTCCAATTGGTTTAAGCGCGAGAAAAAAGGGGGCGTCGGCCCCCGCGGACCACTCTTCAAGAACGTCGAGACCGGCCAACAGATTTTCGACCGGCTGGTCAATCCGCCGATTCAATTGTCCGAGAAAGAGGCGCTCGCGCGCCTCCGCGGGCTGTTCGTCGGACCGGACGACATGCAGTCGTGCGCCGTCGTCACCCTGACCGAAGAGGGCAAGCGAGACCTGCGAGTCACGCTCAACGAGCTGCAGCGGATCACCACCGAAGAGCTTGGCCTGCCCAAGGAAAAGGTCCGCATGGGCGGACCCCCGGTGGACAACGTGGCGATCAGCGTGGAAGGGGAGAAAACCCTCATCCGGCTGTTCATCCCGGCCGGCATCGTCGGCCTGAGCCTGGCCTTCTGGTGCCTGCGGAGCGTGCGGTTGACCGCTATGGTCTTTAGTGCCGCGCTGTACGCCGGAGCCATCAGTCTGGCGATCATTCACTACTCGGGCGGGTCGATGAACGCCATCCTGCTGACCATGCCCGCGGTGGTCTACGTGGCGGGTATCTCGGGCGCCATCCACTTTGCCAACTATTATCGCGACTCGGTGGCGGAGCAGGGGGTCGAGGGCGCTCCGGCCCGGGCGCTCAAGCACGCGTTCGTGCCCTGCATGCTCTCGGCCGGCACCACGGCGGCCGGTCTGGCCTCGCTGTACACCAGCGAGCTGGTGCCGATCAAGATGTTCGGCATTTACTCGGCGGCCGGCGTGATCGCCACGCTGGGTCTGTTATTTGTATTTCTGCCGTCGTGGATGCAGCTCTGGCCAATGCGGCCGCACAGCCTGCTCGACGGCGATCAGCCCAAGGCCGAGGACATCGCGCTGCCGGCCCGCTGGCGCAACATTCTGCAAGGGGTGCTGAACTACTACCCCTGGGTCTTCGCCGGGCTCTTGGCGGTGATGGTCTTCTGCAGCGTGGGTCTGTTCCGAATCAACACTTCGATCAAGCTCACCAAGCTGTTTTCGCCCAGCGCGCCGATCATTCACGACTACGAATGGCTGGAGTCCAAGCTGGGGCCGCTGGTGCCGATGGAAGTCATCGTGCAGATCGACAACTCGAAGGCCAAGATGACCTTCCTGGAGCGGATGCAACTGATCGACAAGATCCAGAAGCAGATGATCGGCATCCAGGATATCGGCTGCACGATGTCAGCCGTGACGTTTGCGCCGTCGCTGGACGTGCAACGCAAGGGGCTGATCAGCAAAAATGTAGTTCGCAACGGACTGAACAAGAAACTTGAGGACCATCGCCAGGAGTACCTGGCAAGCGACTTCCTTAAGGAAGTCAAGGGCGTTGAGTTATGGCGCATCAGTGCCCGCGTCGGCGCGCTAAACGACGTCGATTACGGCGTCTTCAAAAACGAGATCAGCGCCCGGGTGGAACCGGTGCTGGTCGCCGAGCGGAAGCGAATCGTCGAAGAGCGGGCCAAGCTGGCGGCCAAGAAAGCCCAGGCCGCCGGTGAGGACGCCGCGCAAGCAGCCGAGCAGGTCGTCGCCGCCACGACCAATCCGGCGGACGGCGAAGCGCCCCCCGGGCTGCATGGCGAAGATCATCAAGTCACGCCGCCGACCGAGGACGAACTGGGCATCGCCGCGGTCTACACCGGTCTGGTGCCTGTGGTCTACAAGGCCCAGCGCGAGATGCTCAACGGCCTGGCCTGGAACTTCGTCACCGACCTGCTGACGATTGGCACCGTGATGGTGCTGGTCTTTTGGGATCTTTCGGCCGGCCTGATCCTGCTCTTGCCCTCGGTGTTTCCGATCGTGGTCGTGTTCGGCGGGATGGGTTGGCTGGGCGTCGTGATCGACGTCGGCACCATCATGACCCCGACCGTGGCGCTGGGTGTGTCGGTCGACGATATCGTGCACTTCTTGATCTGGTATCGCCAGGGACTCTCCGCCGGCAAGACCCGCAAGGAGGCCACGATGCTGGCCTATGAGGGCTGCGCCCGCGCGATGTACCAAAGCTGGGCGGTGCTGGGCCTGGGCCTGGCGGTCTTCGCCCTCAGCTCGTTTGTGCCGACCCAACGGTTCGGCGCGATGATGTTCTTGCTGCTAACCTGTGCCTTGATAGGCAACTTATTGCTATTACCAGCCGTGCTGGTCAGTCCGCTGTCGTTCTTCTTTGGCCGGAGGTTGATGCGCAAGGCGGCGGCCGAGCGAAACCCTACCCAGCTCGCCGCTGAGTCGGCGAGCGAGTCCGGCGCCGCCCACACCCGCCCAGCCGTCCGCCGCGACAGCCCGCACCGCGTGAAGAGCTGAGCCGCGGCTCGGCCACGATTCTCGCGAATCTAGCTAGGCAATCTGCCAAGAGTTCGGCAGTTCCATTGCCAGTGGCGATCAATTTTTCGCCAATTCCAAAAGCTTACGGTCTCTCGACCTAAGTGCAGATACACTCGGGACCTCTCGCGGGCGGCGGCGTGGGCGCGAGGGCTCGGCGGCGTGGGCGGATAAGCAAGCGGCCTCGCTCAAGCGCGTGTTGTCTTCATCACACCGAGGAATGAATCAGGAGGGGTGGTCTTATGCAGCGAAGCGGGTTAAGGCGCGCGTTCACACTGGTCGAACTGCTGGTCGTGATCGCGATCATCGGCGTGCTGGTGGCGATGTTGCTGCCGGCGATCCAGGCGGCGCGGGAGAGCGCGCGGCGGTCGTCCTGCACCAACAACCTCAAACAGGTCGCCCTGTCATTTCATAGCTACGAGAACGCCAGAAAGACCTTGCCGCTGTCGATTCCCAACGCAGCCGCGGCCACCAACAACTGGGTGCCCAACGTCCTGCCGTACGTTGAAGAACAGAACCTACTGGTCGGCTACGACCTGAAAGTGGACTGGTGGCGCGAACCGAATCGCTCGATCGTCATCAAGCCGCTACCCATCATGCTCTGTCCCACGACGCCCGAGCAAAACCGCGTGCAGGACAAGCCCGAGACGACCCCGCCCAACAAGACCGGCGCCTGCGGCGACTACTTCGCGCCGGCCGGTGTGAGCTTGGAAATCAACACCAGCCTGTCGGGCCCGCAGTTCAATACAACTGCCGACCTGCGGGGCGCGATCTACTGGTACGAGAAGACCAATCAGCGCAACCGCTTTGCGGACATCACCGACGGCACGTCCAACACGATCCTGCTGGCCGAGTGCGCGGGACGCGAGGACGTCTATCGAGGTCGCGAGAAATACCCGGTCGCTTACACGGGTACCGTGCGGGTTCGCGCTCGCGGCGGAGCCTGGGCGACCAGCGACAACCCCTACAAGATCGGCCAGCGCAATCCCTGGCACGCCTCGTTCGGCACGATTCCCGGTCAGCTCGGCATTAACAACAGCAATGAGTGGGGCCACTGTTTCTACAGCTTTCACGACGGCGGCGCCAACTTCGCCTTTGCCGATGCCAGCGTCCGCTTCCTGGCCGAGGGAATCGACCTCTACGCGCTGGCCTGCCTGACCACCCGGGCCGGCGGCGAAAAAGTCGACGCCACGTATTGAGGCCGCCGGTGAACTGTTCTCGAACGTCGCGCTGGCTTGCCCACCTGGCGAGCCTCTGCATCGCATTGACCGCCGGCTGCTCGGGACCAACCGGGCCCGAGTGTTATCCAGTGCGTGGGCAAGTGCTGCGCGACGGCAAGCCGCTGGCCGAGGCGCAAGTTTGTTTTCACCCGCTCGACTCCGCGCCACCCGGGGTCCCCCGACCGCAGGCCACCACCGACGAGCAGGGACGTTTTGCGCTGACCACGCTGCAACCGGACGACGGTGCACCGGCGGGTAACTATCGCATCACAGTCGAACGGCGGGCGCCCCGGCAAATCGGCGAGGAGCTGGTCCGCGACGGGGCCAACGAACTGCCAGTGCGCTTTGCCCAGGCCGGCACTTCGCCGCTGGAGTTCGCCGTGCAGCCCGGCGAAAACGAAGTCCCGCCGTTGGTCATCGAAGGGCGGTAGCGATTCTTCATCGACTTGTTTGCCAAGCCCATTGAGCGGTACAGCGGGCGGATCGGACCCAAACGAAGGCGGCCACGAATAGGCCGCTCAGCAGATACAGCGAGTTGGCTGGCTCGGGGACTGGTACTATCGTCAACACCATGCTGCCGGTCGCGGTGCCTTGAGAGTCAGGAGGGCCCGAATCGGTAATCGCCGACACGCCGAACAGGTAGCTCTCGCCCGCTGCGAGTGTGCCCGTAAGTGACCCCATCAGCTGGTCTAACGGGTTCAGGGGCACTCCCAGTTGGAAATTTGCGGCCACGTCGGAATTTTGATAGTGGTAAAAGAGATCAATCCCATCGATCGTCGCAAGCGACCCAAAGAATGAGGCCCTGCCGGCAGGATTTAGAAAGTTGCCCGAGAGGGCGTACTTCGCATCGACGGTGCTCATGAATGACATGATCACGGTTGTGTCGGTCTGGTAGTAGGACGTGGTGTCGCGAACATGCGAAAAAGGACATGTTAAACGTGGCCGAGTCGTCGCCAACCAGGTATGCAAAAGTTGCTGTGCTGAACAGCCCGGGAAGCGAGGCCGAGACGGTTCCGTTCAGGGCCGCGCTTCTACGTCGCCATCTGATCCGGAGCCGTCGAAGCTCGGAGTAACGTTGGCCCAGGTTGCGATGTCGTCGATGACGATGATCGCGTCACAAGAATCGTTCGCTCCGGCGCTCAAGAACGCGATCACGACCGAGGCAAATCTACCGAGAGCTGTTACGCGCTGCGAGTCAAATCTCGGCATGGCGAAGCTCTCTCAAACTTGACGGGGACGCCCCTGAGACGCGGCGCTAACTCTAGTCGCGGCGCAGGCCCCAAGCAAGGATCACGCCAGAAACTGGCAATTCACACGAAGCTCGTGCGACAAAGGGCGCCGAAAATATCAGGCCGGCGGGCGAATGACCATCGCCACCGATTGCCCCATCGACGTCTGGTTGAGCACCAGTGCCGCGTGACCGTTCGTCGCCAGCGGGCCGCCGGAGACCACGTTGATCGGGCAGCGCGGGTCGGGCCGATCGTAGTTGAGCGACGGCGGCACGTTGCCTGTCTCGAAGGCAACCAGCGTCGCCAGCAGTTCCACGGCGCCGGTGCCCGCGCCGAGATTGCCAAAGTAGCTCTTGGGCGCCGTAACGGGCACGTCGCCCAGAGTGTCTCGGATGGCCAGCGCCTCGGCCTCGTCATGGGCGATGGTGCTCAGGCCGTGGGCGTTGACGTGGCCGATGTCACCAGGCTCCAGTTCGGCGGCCCGCAGCGCCTGGCGGATGGCGCTGCGGATGGCGTGTCCTGCAAACGGCTTGCCCGGCGTGCAGGCCTCGAAGGTGTTGGCATAGCTGCCGACGCGGGCCAGGATCTTCGCGCCGCGCGCTTCGGCAAATGTGCGCCGCTCCAAGATGAATGCGGCCGCGCCTTCGCCGTAGACCATGCCGTCGCGGTCGACGTCAAAGGGTCGAGAGATCTTGGCCGGCTCGTCGTGTCGGCGAGAGTGCATCCAGTTGTCGCGAAACGCCCAGCTCAACGGGTGAACCCGCGAACCGGTGCCGCCCACGATCATGACGTCGGCCTGGTCCCGCTGGAGCACCCCGGTCGCCTCGGCCATGGCCAGCAGGCTCGAGGCCTCGGCCAGCACGATCGTGTTATTAGGACCCCGGGCGTCCTGCGAGATGCCCACATGACATGCCGGCATATTGGGCAGGTAGCGCAGCATCCAGAGTGGATACATTTCGCGCAGCGCCTTTTCATCCCAGCGATCGAAACAGAACCTGCCGTCGACGATGGAATGGCGAAACGCCCCGACCAGCTCCTCGGGCTCGACATGGATCATGTCGGCGCCAAACACGGCCCCATACCGCTCGGGCGAGACCTGAGTGGGGTTGACCCCGGCCTGCTCGACGGCCATCTGAGCCGACGCGAAGGCCAGTTGGATCGACCGGGACATGACCTTCAGGCTCTTGCGAGGCGTGACGTATTGCTTTGGGTCGAAGTCCACGACCTCGGCGCCGACGCGAACCGGAAAATCTTCGGTATCAAAGACTTGCAATCGCCGCACGCCGCTGATGCCAGAACTCAGCGCCTGCCGCACCGCTGGATAGCCGATGCCAAGAGGGGTGGCCGCCCCGATGCCCGTGATGACAACTTCGCGCGAACTGTCCATGGAGTCGACTTGCTCGGCTGGAGTCAGACGGTCAGGGGCACGTGAAGGTACGAGGGACGCCGGAGGAATCGCTGACAAGTTGGAAGCGAGACACGGATGTCCGCGGTCGCCGGGCCGCTCACATCTCCCAGGCAGTCGGCTGCACCGGAAGCAGATCTTGGCGGCGCAAGGGGCATCCGTGTCAAGGTTTATGCGGATCTGGCAGACACAGTCGGGAGGCCACACGGGGCAAACTATCGACACTACCCAGTTAACCCAATGTTTTCTTCCGCCCCAGTCGCCGATAGCATGTGCCTGTCCAACTCGATCCAGTTTAAACCGACATGGTAGTGCGTCCGGCCTCGTTCAACAAGCACCCGACCGCGGGCGAAGGGGGGCAAACTTTACGGACCGACGATGGCCGAAGTGCCGGTTCGGGCGGGTTCTGACCGATAGGGAAAGCTGGGTGGACGGAGCGCCGCGATTTTGGCATTCCGTTTGCAATCCGGTGTGCGATACGCAGACCAAGGAATGAGGGCGCAGCGCACCTCATGGGTTTCTTCGCGCAATGGGCGGCGTGAACGCGAGACTCCCCACCCCACAATGACTCACAACTAGCAGGAGCATCGCGGATGGCAGAGCGTATTGTCACGCCCCCGGCGTTTTCGTTAACTCAGGCTCGCGGCATCGTCAAGGATCTGTTCACGCCCAACCCGGCGATCTACTGGGCCGACTTTCTCGGCTCGTTGGCGGTCGGCGGAGCGTGCTTCGTCCTGGTGCGGCGCGTGCTGCCTCCGTTCTCGCTGGCCCAGGCGGTGGCTTTCATCGTCTGCGGACTCTGCTATTTCCGTGCGGTGCTATTCATCCACGAGCTGGTGCACGTCCGCGACAAGTCGTTCCGCCTGTTCCGCATTGTCTGGAACCTGTTCTGCGGCATCCCCGGCCTGACGCCGACCTTCATGTACTACACGCATGTGGAGCACCACATGCGCAAGCACTATGGCACCGAGGACGACGGCGAGTACCTGCCGCTGGCCACGACCTCTCCGTGGCAGATCCTGCTCTACATGGGCCAGCCATTGGTGCTGCCGGCGATCGCCGTGGTACGGTTCCTGATCCTGGCGCCGATTTCCTGGGTGAGTCCGGCCTTCCGCGTTTGGGTGCAACGTCACGCCTCGGCGATGGTGATGGACCCCACCTACATCCGCCCGCTGCCGACGCGGCAGACGCTCTTGATCTTTCGCCTGCAGGAAGTGCTTTGCTTTTTGTGGTGCGCCGGCGTGGCCACGGTGCTGGCGCTGGGCATCGTGCCGATGGGCTTCCTGTACACGGCCTACGCGCTGAGCGTGTTCATCCTGACGCTCAACAACCTGCGCACGTTGGGCGCGCATCGCTATACCAATCCCGGCCATGAAGTGACGTTTGTCGATCAGTTGCTCGACAGCGTGAACTATCCGAACCACCGCGTCATCTCGTCGCTGTGGGCGCCGGTCGGATTGCGATTCCACGCTTTGCACCACCTGTTTCCCTCGATGCCGTACCATCACCTGGAAACGGCCCACCACCGGCTGATGCGCGAGCTGCCCGCCGATTCGCCGTATCGACAGACCGTGAGCTCCAGCCTCACGGCGGCCATCGTGCAGTTGCTGCGCGCCTCGTGGAAGGCGAGCCGCGCCGCCAAGGCCGCGCAGAATCGCGCTACAGCCCGCCAGCGTCCGATGTCCGGCACCTCCAGCAACCTCACCGGCGCGCACTAGCTGCTCTAACGGGCAGCATTGCCCAGAGCGCTACGCACTTCGGAACTTCCCTCGGGAAGCTCGAATTCATTGTGCGCTCTCTGGATCGGCGGTATCTTGATCGCCGTCCCTGAGATGTTCCAGCCTGCGCCCCAACCAGGAGCCTTCCCATGTTCGTCCAAATCATGACCGGCCTTGCCGTCGGTTTATTGACCGCCTTGACCATTGATGGCGCGATGGCCGCGGAGCCGGTCGACCTGAAGGTCGGCGACCCGGCACCCAAGTTTTCCGCCGACGATGACGCGGGCAAGGCCTGGGCCTCGGCGGACCACGTCGGCAAGAAGATCGTCGTGGTTTACTTCTACCCGGCCGACATGACCGGCGGTTGCACCAAGCAGGCCTGCGGATTTCGCGACGACCTGTCGAAGCTGGCTGACAAGGACGTTGAAGTGGTCGGCGTCAGTGGCGACAGCGTCGGCAATCACCAGCTTTTCAAGAAGGCCCACCAGTTGAACTTCGCCCTGCTGGCCGACGTCGACGGCAAGGTGGCAGATGCGTTTGGCGTGCCCATCACCCGCGGCGAAAAATCGGTGAAGGCCGTGATCGACGGCAAGGAAGAGACCCTGGTGCGCAGCGTCTCGGCCAAACGCTGGACGTTTGTGATCGACAAGCAGGGCAAGATCGCGGCCAAGAACACCGCCGTCGTCGCGGCCGACGACAGCAAGGCGATCCTGGACGCCGTGGCGAAACTGAAGAAGTAGGCAAGTTGAAGAAATAGGCGACCGCCGCACCACGGCGCTGGTTAAATCACTTCGCCGCGGCCGGCTTCAGCTTTTCTTGAAACTCAAGCAAGAGTTTGTTGATCGCTTCTTGCTCGGCGAGCGAAGCCCGCACCACCAGCAGGTTGCCATAGGTGGCGATCTGCGCCGAATGATGACCTTTGGCCTTGGGCGGAGCGTCGGAGGCCACCGCGCCCGACTGTTCGGCCACGTGGCGGAGGTCGACGCCATTGAGGATGCCGTTGGGCGCGACCGCCAGCAATAGGATCGACGCCAAATCCTCCAAGCCCTCGTCCTTGGGCACGACTTCGCGCACGTTGTACACGCGAACGTCGATCATGTTGGCCGCGGCCTCGGGTGTGGTGATCAAGAGCAGGCCGCCGCGCACCACGTAAGTCAAATCCAGTTGGCGCAAGAAGAGATTAAGAGCCGACGCCAATGAGACACGTTTGAGAGTGCCGGTCACCGGTGTGTCGCTGCCGACGCCCGCCCCTTCGAGCGCTTTTTCATCAAGCTGGATCTCGATGCCGTGGAAGTCCTTGAGATAGTCGACGGCATCTTGCAGTGGAGTCTCGATGAACTCCATGGTCGTAGGCTGCGTCAGGGTGATGCGGATTTTGTCTTCCAAGTCCCGATCGGTCGGAACATCGGCCCGCGCCGCGGGGGACTCTCCGCCCGCGAACGGTTCCTCGGCGGGTGCCTTGGCCGCGACCGTCGCTGCAGCGCCGGCTCGCTGCGCTTGCGCGCTGCTGATCCCCACCATCGACAACACGGCCCACGCGATCCCGCAAACCAGCCACTCGTTGCGCGCAAAGAAACGGTTCATCGCAACCTCCCCTCGTGAAATAGGGTCCAGAAAGGGTCCGCCAGTCGACCGAGCGCCAGTGAGGGTTCCGGACCTCGCCGCCGCGCTGTGAGGTTGATCTTACCCACTGTCCGGCGTTTCAGGCAAAATCGAAATTGCCAAAATCTTCGCCTCAGGACCATCACCTATTCTGCCGCTTCCATATTTGAGCCGACTCACCGGGCATGGTAGCCTGAAGCGCGACCCGTTTCTCGGCTAAACCTCGGCTGCCATCCCCATGCGGCACGACCTCCGCCAACCCGACCCGGCGCCCGATCGCCGCGCCTTCCTGCGACAGGCCGGCGGCGGGTTGGGCATCGTGGCCCTGGCCTCGCTGCTGGCCAACGACCGCTCGGCAACCGCTGCCGCGCCGACCGCTCGACCTTTGTCGCCCAAGCCGGCTCATTTCGCCCCGCGAGCAAGCCGGGTCATTTACCTGTTCATGCACGGCGGGCCGAGCCACGTCGACCTCTTCGATCCCAAGCCGGACCTGATCAAGTATGCCGGCCAGCCGCTGCCCGAGAGCGTCGGGCCCGTGATGACCCGTCGCAAGGTGGCGCACAATCCGCTGTTGGCGCCGATCCGGCCGTTCCGCCCGCGCGGCCAGTCGGGCCTGGAGATCAGCGACTTCCTGCCCCACATGGCCGAGCATGCCGACCGCCTGTGCGTGCTGCGCAGCTGCCATGGCGACAGCGTCAACCATCCGCAGAGTGTCTACCAGATGAACACCGGCAGCATCCTCACCGGGCGACCGAGCCTGGGCAGTTGGGTGAGCTATGGGCTGGGGACCGAGAACGACAGTCTGCCGGCTTTCGTCGTGTTGCCCGACACGGGCGGCGGTCTCAAGGGGGGACCGGCGGCCTGGGGCAACGGTTACCTGCCGGCCACCTTCCAGGGCACGACCTTTCGACCCGGCGCAACACCTGTGGTCGACCTCCGCCCGCAGGAATCGGTAAGTCGCGCCGAGCAACAGGGCACACTCGACCTGCTGCGGTCGCTCAACGCCCGGCATCGCGCACAGCGGACCCACGGCACGCAGCTCGACGCGCGGATCGAGGCTTACGAGCTGGCCTTTCGCATGCAGTCGGCCGCGCCGGCTGCGGTCGACCTGGCTGACGAATCGGCCGAGACCCTGGCGATGTACGGCATTGATCAGCCAGACACCGACGAGTTTGGCCGCCGCTGCCTGATGGCCCGGCGATTGGTCGAGCGGGGCGTGCGTTTCGTGCAACTCTACTCGGGCGACACCAACGGCTGGGATGCTCACGAAGACGTCGCCAAGAATCATGGTACCTATTGCCGCAAGACCGACAAGCCAGTCGCCGGGCTGCTGACCGATCTGGCGCGGCGTGGATTGCTGGACGACACGCTGGTGATCTGGGGCGGCGAATTCGGGCGGATGCCAATGAGCGAGCAAGGCAAAGGCCGCGACCACAACCCCTGGGGCTACAGTGTGGTACTGGCCGGCACCGGTGTGCGCGGCGGTTACGCCCACGGCGCGACGGATCCCTTTGGCCTCCGCGCGGTGGATAACAAGGTCCACGTACACGATCTGCACGCCACGATCCTGCACCTGCTGGGTCTGGACCACGAAGCGCTGACCTACCAGCACAACGGTCGGGCCGAGCGGCTGACCGACGTGGCCGGTCGCGTGGTGACGGAGATCCTGGCATGACCGGGTCTGGCCGACACTGGTGCTCCTTGGTATTCGTCGTCGCGTCGATGGTGGCGATGGCTTCTCGCTTCGCGGCGTTGGCCAACGAAACACTCACCGCGGCGCCGACCGAGATACCCATCACCGCGGCCGAGCGCGACCATTGGGCCTACAAGCCGCTGGCAAAGGTCACGCCGCCGGCGGTCGCCGATCCGCGCTTTGCCGCCCATCCGGTCGATCGTTTCGTGTTCGCGGCGATGGCGCGCGAACAAGTCACTCCGCTGCCACGCACCTGCCGCGCCGCGCTGGCTCGCCGCGTCTGGTTCGACCTCACGGGTTTGCCGCCGACCGCGGCCGAGCTGCGAGCATTTCTGGCCGACACGTCAACCGACGCTTACGAAAAGCTCGTCGATCGGCTGTTGGCTTCACGCGCCTACGGCGAACGTTATGCCCAGCACTGGTTGGACCTGGCACGGTTTGCCGAGACCGACGGCTTTGAACATGACCTCGTGCGGCCCAACGCCTGGCGCTATCGCGATTGGGTGATCGACGCCTTGAATCACGATCTGCCTTTCGACGAGTTCGTGCGCCTGCAGATCGCGGGCGACGAGTCGCTGCCGGGCAACCGCGACGCGCAGATCGCCACCGGCTTCCTCCTCTGCGGGCCGGACATGCCCGACCTCAACCTGCCGGACGAGCGGCGGCACGTCGTGCTCAACGAGATGACGGCCACGGTCGGCGCGGTGTTCCTGGGCATGCAGTTCGGCTGCGCCGCTTGTCACGACCACAAGTTCGACCCGATCCGGCAGCATGACTTCTACCGGCTGCGGACCTTCTTTGAGTCGGCCGACATCTTTCGCGATCATCCGGTGCCGACGGCTGAAGAGTTGGCCGCCCGCCAGCGGGCTGAGGCTGAGCGCCCGCCCGAGCATCGCGAGCGCGAAGCGCGTCGCAAGGAGCTGGAAGACCTGGCCCGGCTGACGTTCAAAGAGAAAAACCCCGACGTCCTGCCCACGCTGGTGCAGGCGCTGGATGAACTGCTGCCCGCCGAGCAACAACAGCACGCCCGATTGGTTAAGCAGTTGCAAGACGCGCCGCCGCTGCCCAAGTTGTCGCAGGGGCGCACGGTCGAGGACGGCGAACCGCGGCCGGGCCATCTTTATTTGCGCGGAGACTTCCGCCAGCCGGGACCCTTAGTCGAGTGCGGTTTTCCGCGTGTGCTGGACGTCGAGCCGCGACCGATCGGCAACAAAAAGCCGCGCGCAGCTCTGGCCGCGTGGCTCACTCGGGCAGACAATCCGCTGTTTGCCCGCGTGATCGCCAACCGGCTTTGGCAGTGGCACCTTGGCGTCGGACTTTCGGCCACGGCTAGCGACTTTGGCCTGATGGGCACGGAGCCGACGCATCCTGAGTTGCTCGATTGGCTCGCGCGGCAGCTCGCCGCCGACGGTTGGAGCCTGAAGAAGATGCACCGCCTGCTGGTCACCAGCGAGACCTACAAGCTGGCCGCCGGACCGTTCGACGCCGAGTGGTCCAGCGACGAGGCTCGCGATGCGGCGGCGACCTTTGAACGGTCGCAAACGATCGATCCCGACAATCGGCTGCTCTGGCACCGCCGCGTGCAGCGGTTGGACGGCGAGGCGGTTCGCGACGCGATGCTGGCCCTCTGCGGTAAGCTTTCCGATCGACGCGGCGGCCCGGGCATCCGCGCACCGCTGCCCGTGGAAGTGACCGAGACCTTGCTGAAAGACCAGTGGCGGGTCTCGGGCGACGAGGAGGATCATCGCCGGCGGAGCATTTATTTGTTCGTGCGCCGCAACCTGCGCTATCCGCTGTTCGACGTCTTCGACCGGCCCGACACGATGGCCAGTTGCGCTTTGCGGCACGAATCGACCACTGCCACGCAGTCGCTCACCCAGCTCAACAGCGCCTTCAGTTTGCAAAGCGCTCGCTGGCTGGCCGGCGCCGTATTGGCTGAAAAGCCCGACAGTCTGGCCGCGCAACTGGCCGACGTCTATCTGCGCGTCGCCAATCGCCCGGCCACGCCCGACGAGCTCCGCGCCGGCGAAGCCTTCCTGGTCCGGCAAGCGCAAGTCCTGGCCGCCGAAGGGCGCACGGCCGACAAGCTAACCACGCCCGATCCATCGACCACGGCCGGCGATCCATACCTGCGCGCGGCGCTGGTCGATTTCTGCCTGGCAATGCTCAATTCGAACGAGTTCTTGTACGTCGAGTGACGCGGTGGGTGAAAAATCCGCCGTCTCGTTTCCCGGGAGGGCGAGGCTCCCGCCGAGCCAGGAATCGCGCGCTAGCTGAATTGAGCGACAAGGCCGTGGCCCAGCAGGAGCTTCGCCCTCCCGGACGAAGACGTTTGCGACAGGGCGTTTATGCGGCGCGTTGCTAAGCCGCAAGCGAATGGATCCTCGTCCCCTGGTCCCTAATCCCTGGTCCCTCTTCACTGACCACTGACCACTAGCCACTGACCACTACTCCTCACCCCGTCTCCGGCAGCTTGTGGCCCAACTTATCGCGCTTCGTGGCGATGTACTTGGCGTTGTGCTCGTTCACCGGGGGTTGGATCGGGATCTGGTCGATCACTTGCAGGTCGAATCCGCCGTAAATGAAGGCGTCGGTCTTCTTGGGGTTGTTGGTCAACAGGCGAATCTTGGTCAGGCCGAGGTCCTTGAGCAACTGGATGCCGACGCCGTAGTCGCGGGTGTCGGCCTTGTAACCCAGGGCCAGGTTGGCCTCGACCGTGTCGAGACCCTGGTCTTGCAGCGCGTAGGCTTTGATCTTTTCGACCAGGCCGATGCCGCGCCCTTCTTGCGGCAGATAGACCAGCACGCCCGAGCCTTCGCGGGCAATCATCTCCAGGGCCATGTCCAATTGGTCGCCGCAATCGCAGCGCAGCGAGGCCAGCACGTCGCCCGTGAAGCAGGCGGAGTGCAGCCGCACCAGCGGCACAGGTCCCTTGTCGGGCTCACCCATCACCAGCACAAACGGCTGTTGCGACTCGTACTTCACGCCGTAGAAGATCAGCTTGAACCTGCCGTGCCGCGTGGGCAACTGCGCTTCGGTGACCCGATAGACCAGCTTCTCGCGGACGCGGCGATAGCGGATCAGCTCCTCGATCGTGATGATCTCCAGGTGATACTCACGGGCCAGCTTGAACAGCGCCTCGCGGGTGGCCCGATCGCCGTCGGGTCCGAGAATCTCGCACAGCGCGCCGGCCGGCGACAAACCGGCCATTCGCGCCAGGTCGACCGTGGCTTCGGTGTGCCCCGCGCGGCGGAGCACGCCGCCCTCCTTGGCCACCAGCGGAAACAGATGTCCGGGCCGCACAAAGTCGGCCGGCTTGCTGGCGGGGTCGACGATCGACGTGATGGTCAGTGCCCGCTCTTGCGCGGTGATGCCCGTCTTGCAGCTCGTGTGATCGACCGGCACGGTGTACGAAGTGCCCAGGAACGAAGTGTTGGCCTCGACCATGGGCGCCAGCTTGAGCCGCTCGGAGACCTCGGGCAGGATCGGCATGCAGAGCTGGCCGCGACCGTGGGTGATCATGAAGTTGACCACCTCGGGCGTGACCTTCTCGGCCGCGCAGACAAAGTCTCCCTCGTTCTCGCGGTCTTCAGCGTCGACGACGATCACGACGTCGCCGCGGGCCATCGCTGCCACGGCCGCTTCAATGGTCGAAAAGGTTTCGCTCACGATAAGTGCCCAAACTTGGCCGCGGGATAGGATCGAAGAACAAGGAGCGGATCGAGGGAGAACGCCCTCGGTGAGAGCCACCCGAGCGAAGCCGCACGGGAGTGGCTGACTCGACTCTTGGGCTCGACTACTTGATATTATAGGTGACCGGGGTCGCGGTGCCAGGGTGCGGCGTCGCACGCTTGCGTTCCCTGCGGGTTCGACGAACGGAAAGTTCCAGGTCATGTTGGATCGCGAAGAATACGTCGAGCAGGCGCACTTTTTCAGCATGCTGGGCGAACGCAACCAGATGGGCGCCTCGACCCAGGATCTGCTGGGCATGGTCCGCGAGGAGATTCTGGCCACGACCAAGCTGCCGATGGCCATCGACTTTCTCTCCAGCGAGCTCAAGCACGTCGGCGTGTTCCACACCGCCATGAGCAAGCTGCCGCACTACTTCACCCCTTTTCAAACCTTCGTCGTCAGCGAGGCTGAGCGCGACACCGGGCGGTTTGACATGCTGCTGGCCTTAAAGATCTTGGCCACCGAGGCGCGCTACCGCGCCAGCGGCGCCACGGCGCAGGGCATCTTTCTGTACGAGTTCGAGTCGCTCGCGCGCAACCGGCTGGGCTACGATCCGGGGTTGGCGGCGATCGCCGGCGACGAGATCTTTGACGCGGCCTGGCGCGAGTGGATCATGCTGGTGCGCCACCAGGTGGGGCTGGTCGACTTTGCCGACTTGATCTACGTGCGCAGCGAGCACTACTTTCGCCGGCAGATGGCTAACCAGGTCGCAAGCGACACCGCGCCGCACGACCGGCCAGTGTTGTTTGGCGAAGGCGAAGGTCGCATCGCGGTGGCCAACCGCGGCAAGGACCCGCTGCTGCTGTTCAATGCCCTGCATCGTCACCTGGGCTACCCCGAGGTGCCGCGGCCGTCAAAGCCGGACGAGTCGGTGCAAGTGGTCCCGCAGTTGGCGCGTCGCCTGGAGCGCGTGGAAGCCCGGATGAAGCTGGTGGAGGAAGAGCTCAAAGGGGGCATCGATTTGACCCGTTTTTATGGACCGGGCGGCGCGGCCGAGGGGGGCAAGCGACCGCTGGATTGACGGGAAAACAGGCCGTTTTTTCCCGCTGGCTGCTTACGGATCCGCAAGCTCGGTTGTGCTTGCTGCCGACTTTCGCGGGTGGTACATTGGATGTAGTTTTTGCTGATTGCGAAAGCGCTAGCGACGCGTCTCGGAACCGAGTTTAGTTGTTGCTTTTTAAGCGTGCCGTGAATCACGACCTGCAGTTGGTCTTTGCGTTGGGTAGGCGGACCGCAAACGCGGGTCGATGTCGTGCGCGGTGTTGTGCGCTTTGCTCAGTATCCCCCGCCTCAGCCGCCTTCCTGCTCTCAACTGCCTGCCAGCTTCTGTCCGCGGTGACCTCACCCGTCGGGACCTGCCTGAGCGAAAGCCGCCAAACCGCTTGGCGCTCGCCCCGCTGGACCAGTCGCCGCCACATGTTTCCGCAATTCGCCGTTTCCCGCGTGCCCACGTCGTGGTCGTTCTCGGAGCGTTATTGCTTTAAGAATTGACCTCTGCTCCGCGTCGCCTTGGCAGGCGATGCGGTGAACTTTGCCGACAAGTAAGAACTGGGAACCTTCGTTGCCTCGCACTGCCTGACCCTCGCAATCAATGACGGGCGTATCGCCTGGTGGCGGTCGCGCCGGATCCATCGAACCAGGAAACCACAAACCAACATGGCCACCACCACTCCTCAAAAGCCCGTCGTCGAGCTCGATGCCGCCACGGTGCGATTCTGCGGCGACTCAGGCGACGGCATGCAGTTGGCCGGCACGCAATTGACCAATACCTCGGCGTTGGCGGGCAACGATATCGCCACGTTTCCGGACTTCCCCGCCGAGATTCGCGCGCCGCGCGGCACCAAGGCGGGGGTCTCCGGTTTTCAGATTCGCTTTGCCAGCACCGAGATCTTCACGCCTGGCGACCAGGTGGACGCGCTGGTGGCGATGAACCCGGCCGCCCTGGTCACCAACCTGGTGGACCTGGTGACCGGCGGCATCCTGATCGTGAACAAGGACGCCTTTGACGAGAAGGGCATGTTGCAAGCCGGCTACAAGGTCAGCCCGCTGGAAGATGGCAGCCTGGACGGCTACCAGGTCTTTCCGGTCGAGATGACCCGGCTCACCCGGCTGGCCGTGGAAGGCCTGGGCCTGGGTCTGAAAGAAAGCGACCGCTGCCGCAATTTTTACGCGATGGGCCTGACCTTCTGGCTGTACGACCGCTCGCTGGAGCCCACGCTGCGGTACATCGACGACAAGTTCGGCAAGATGCCGGCAGTGGCCGAGGCCAATCGCCGCGCGCTCAAGGCCGGCTACAACTATGGCGAAACGACCGACGCCATGGCCAGCCAATATGCCGTGCAAAAGGCCGAGCTCGCCCCGGGCCTGTACCGCAACATCACGGGCAACCAGGCGCTGGCCTGGGGCCTGGTCGCCGCGTCCGAGCGGAGCGGCTGCCAATTGTTTTACGGCAGCTACCCAATCACTCCGGCCAGCGACATCCTGCACGAACTGGTGCGGCACCGCAACTTTGGCGTGAAGACCTTCCAGGCCGAAGACGAGATCGCGGCCATCACCTCGGCCATTGGCGCCGCCTTTGGCGGTGCGATGGGCGTTACCGGATCCAGCGGACCGGGCATCGCGCTGAAGGGCGAAGCGATCGGGCTGGCCGTGATGACCGAGCTGCCGCTGTTGGTCATCAACGTGCAGCGCGGCGGCCCCAGCACGGGCTTGCCCACCAAGACCGAGCAGGCCGACCTGTTTCAGGCGATGTTTGGCCGCAATGGCGAATGCCCGGCGCCAATCATTGCGGCGCGCAGCCCGGCCGACTGCTTTGACGTCGCCATCGAAGCCTGGCGGATCGCCACCCGATTCATGACCCCCGTGTTCGTGCTGACCGACGGCTACATCGCCAACGGGGCCGAGCCGTGGCGCGTGCCCAATGCCGATTCGCTGCCGCGGATCAACGTGACCCATCCGGGTCCGCTGGCCAGCGGAGAGAAGTTTATGCCCTATGCCCGCGACGAGCGGCTGTCCCGCCCCTGGGCCTTGCCGGGCACACCGGGTCTGATGCACCGCATCGGCGGGTTGGAGAAGCAGGACATCACCGGCAACGTCAACTACGAGCCGGGCAACCACGAGCACATGATCAAGCTGCGGGCCAAGAAGGTCGCCGACATTGCCAACGACATTCCGCCGCAAGAAGTCGACGGTCCCGAAAGCGGCAAGCTGCTGGTGATCAGTTGGGGCGGCACCTACGGCGCCTGCGCCACGGCCACGCGCCAGGTGCGGGCCGATGGGGGTAGCGTCTCGCACGTACACCTCCGCTATCTCAATCCGCTGCCGGCCAACCTGGGCAAGATCATCGGCCAGTTTGAGAAGGTGTTGGTCCCCGAGCTGAACCTCGGCCAGTTGAGCACCGTGATCCGGGCAAATTTCCTGGTCGATGCCGTCGGCCTGAACAAGGTCCAGGGCAAGCCGTTTGCCGTGCGCGAGGTCGCTGAGAAGATCCAGTCGATGTTGAAGAGCTAAACCAAGGTCGCAAATTCCGTAGCCGGGGTCACCGCCTCGGTGAACTCACTCACCTAGAGAACGCCATGAGTACTGAAACCGCGTTACCCGTGTTGACCCCCGGTGATTTTGCCAGCGACCAGGAAGTGCGCTGGTGCCCGGGCTGCGGCGACTACTCGATCCTGGCCCAGATGAAGAAAGTGCTGCCCACCCTGGGCGTACCGCCGGAAAAGACCGTGTTCGTCTCGGGCATCGGCTGCTCCAGCCGCTTTCCCTATTACATGAACACCTACGGCATCCACTCGATTCACGGCCGCGCGCCGGCCGTGGCGTCGGGTCTGAAGGTGGCCCGGCCCGATCTGACTGTGTGGGTGATCACCGGCGACGGCGACGCGCTGTCGATCGGCGGCAACCACCTGATGCACTGCATCCGGCGGAACCTGGACCTGAACATCGTGCTGTTCAACAACCGCATTTACGGTCTGACCAAGGGTCAGTACTCGCCCACCTCGGTGCTGGGCCAGGTCACCAAGAGCACGCCCACCGGCGTGATCGACAACCCTTTGCATCCGCTCTCGGTGGCGATCGGCTGCGAGGCGACCTTCGTGGCCCGCAGTATCGACGTCAACATCAAGCATCTGTCGATGGTGCTGAAGCGCGCGGCCGAGCACCGCGGCACGTCGTTCGTCGAGGTCTATCAGAACTGCAACGTCTTCAACGACGGCGCGTTCGACTATGCCACGAGCCGCGACACCAAGGCCGACGCCACGATCGAGATCGAGCACGGCAAGCCGCTGATCTTCGGCAAGAACCGCGACAAGGGCATCCGCTTAAACGGCACCCAGCCGGAGATCGTCGAGTTGGGCAAGGGCATCTCGGAAGACGACCTGCTGTTCCACGACGAGAAGGCGACCGAGCCGACCCTGGCCTATCTGCTGTCGCGGATGTCGCAGCCGGACTTCCCCGAGCCGATCGGCATCTTTCGCTCGGTCGACGCCCCGCGCTACGAAGAGCGCCTGACCGACCAGATCACCAACGCCCTGAAAAAGGGCAAAGGCGACCTGCAAGCCATGTTCAACAGCGGCGAAACCTGGACGGTGGAGTGAGGGAAGGCATTAGGCGATAGACCCTAGGCCTTAGGCGCCGTAGGTCGGGCACCCCGTGCCTGACAGTGGCACCCTGTTTTTCCGCCGTATCGAGCCGCGTGCTAAACCGCCAGCGAATGGATTCCGCGCTGGCCGTTCGCGCGTCCACATTGCATGGGCCCGCGCTGCAGTGTCCGACCTATCGCCTAAGGCCTGCTACGCTCACGCATAATCCTGCCAGGTCGGCTTGATCACCAACTCGTGCACGTGGGCGCGCGGGGGCAGGCAGGCGACCGTCAGCACCACGTCGGCGACGTCTTGCGGTTGCAGGATCTTGGCGCGGTGCTCGGCGCCGACCGGCGTGGGGCGACCGTCCAAAAGGGGCGTGTCCACTTCGCCCGGACAGATGCTGGTCACGCGGATATTGTTCTTGCCCTCTTCCAGCGCCACGGCCGTGCCCAGGGCGGTCATGGCAAATTTCGAGGCGCAGTAAGCGACCCCGCCGAGCACGCTGGCCCGCTGGCCGGAGATCGAGTCCATGTTGATGATCAGGCCGTCTTTCCGCTCCCGCATGCCGGGCAGCACGGCATACATGCAGTTGTAGGCCCCCGTGGCGTTGGTCTGCAGGACCATGTCCCAGGTCTCGGGGGGCATGTCGGCCATGGTCCGCTTCGGCGTGTTCACGCCGGCGTTGTTGACCAGGATGTCGACCTGGCCCAAGGTCTTGTCGGCCCAGGCAAACAGCTCGGCCACGCTTTTGCGATCAGTGACGTCGACCGTGTGCAGCAGGATTTTTGGCTCACCGGTCCAGACGGCCGCGGCCTCGCGCAGCTTGTCCTCGCGACGGCCGGCAATGGCCACGCGGCAGCCCTCTTTTGCCAGGGCGACGGCAATCGCCTGACCAATGCCCGTTGCTCCGCCCGTAATTACCGCCGTTCGTCCCGCTAGCCGCATGTCGCCGTGTCCTCGCTGAGATTTGTTGTCAGTTCAAGGAAGTTTCAAAACCGCCTCGGAGAAGGGGACAGTCCCATTTTGCACCGCGATCAGGCCTGCGCATGGTACCCGGTGCAAAATCGGGATAGTCCCCGGCGGTTTGAAACTCGTTGTTTTCCCGAGAGCAACTGTAACCCGCCGGCCGCCGGGCACAAGGGGCGGACCGTTGACCTGCGGACTGCGTGCTTGCGAGGTTGGACCGTGGGGCGAATAATGGCGGCATGATGTCAGCGCCGCGGCAACTTGATTCGCGCATCGAGATCGTCACGCCCGAGAACATCGCCTTTCACTACGTGCTGGCCGGGCCGTTTCGCCGCTTGCCGGCCTACCTGCTGGACTGCCTGATTCGGCTGTTGGTCCTGCTGGGCCTGGGAATGGTCGGGATGCTCGCCGGCATCGGCGGGCTGGGCGGCTTTGGCGTGGCGTTGTTTCTGGTCGGCTGGTTCGTCCTGGCCTGGTTTTATGGCGGCCTGTTCGAGACCTTCTGGAATGGTCAGACGCCGGGCAAGCGAGTCTTTGGCCTGCGGGTCCTCTCGATCGACGGCCTGCCGATCAACGCCCTGCAAGCCGTGCTGCGCAACGTGCTGCGCGACGTCGACGCCCTGCCCATGGCGGCGGGCTCGGGCGCAGTTGGCCTGCCGCTGTACATGCTGGGGCTGGTCACCATGGCAGCCAACGATCGCTATCAACGGCTGGGCGACCTGGCCGCAGGCACGATCGTGGTCGTCGAGCGACGCGGCGGCCTGGCGGGTCTGGCGCAGATCGGCCATGCCGAGGTGATCGCGCTGGCCGAACAGATTCCAGTCAATTTTCAAGCGCCGAGGTCACTGGCCCATGCGCTGAGCATGTACGTCGGACGCCGCGGGCGATTCTCTCCAGCCAGGCGCTACGAGCTGGCCGCCGCGCTGGCCGAGCCGATGATCGAGCGACTCCGCCTGCCGGCCGAAACAAATCCCGACTTGTTGTTGTGCGCGCTGTACTATCGCACGTTCATCGACGACCGCCCGGCGCTGGCCGGCGGCAAGCTCACTGGCCGGCCGCTGGCCGAGGCAGGCACGGGATGAAAGCTTTTCTACGACTGGTCGCCGGCCCGGCACGGCAACGGTTGCCGGCCATTTTGGAGGCCGGCACTACATGAAAGTTTCCGAGTTACTGGACCGCCGCCGCGAGGGCTGGCGCGACCTGGAGCTGCTGTGCCGCACGATCGAACGTCGCGGCGTGCGAGCGCTGCGCGGCGAAGGGGTGGCCAGGTTCGCCAGCTTGTATCGCGCGGCTTGCGCCGACCTGGCGCTGGCGACCGCCTATCGCCTGCCTCCTGACACCGTGCAATATCTGCACGAGCTGGTCGGCCGGGCCCACAACCAGCTCTATCGCAGCCAGACATTTCGCTGGCGCGAGTGGTTCCACGAGTTGTTTCGCGAGCTTCCGCGCCGGCTGGTCCACGATCGGACCTTGTGGCTGGCGATGGCCATCTTCTGGGGCGTGTTTGGTCTGTCGATGTTTCTGGCCTGGCGATCGCGCGATTACACCGAAGAGGTGATCGGCGAGGCGATGATGGCCAAAATGCAGGAGATGTACTCCGGACCCATCTTTGGCCGCAGCCCCGACGCCGGCGGAGCGATGACCGGGTTCTATGTTTTCAACAACGCCGGCATCGGCCTGCAATGCTTCGCGGCGGGATTGCTGCTGGGCGTGGGTGGATTGTATGTCACGATCTCCAACGCCGTGCAGCTGGGCGGCGTGTTTGGCTTTATGCTGACCGTGCCCGAGCGCGAGAATTTTGTGCAGTTCGTCACCGCCCACGGGCCATTTGAGTTGACTGCGGTCGTATTTTCGGCGGCGGCCGGCATGCGGATGGGCTTTGCCCTGATTGCCACCGGCGGGCTGACCCGGGCGGCCGCACTGCGGCGCGCTGCGGTCGAGGCGGTGCCGACGGTCGGCGCGGCCGTGCTGTTGTTTTGCCTGGCGGCCTTGATCGAAGGGTTCGTCTCGCCCTCGTCCGCGCCCTACTGGGTCAAGGCAACCACGGCCCTGGCCAGCACCGCGGCGCTGCTGCTCTATGTCGTCGGCCTGGGCCTGGCGGGGAGACGCTAACGTGCTGCTGGATCGGTCGCAGATCGCCGTCGCCGAACGTTCCTGGCCGGACAACCTGGACCTGGCCTTGCACGTCTTGCGCCGCTATGGAGCGCCTTTGGCCGGCTGCGCGCTGGCAACGATCGTCCCCATCGCCATCGTCAACCATCTGTTGCTCTATGCCACGACGCCCGACTGGAACAGCGACGACGTCGGACCCGGCATGTTCTATTTGATCACGATTCTGATCATGATCGAAGCTCCGCTGGCCACGGCGCCAATGACCTTGTATCTGGGCGCGGCCCTGTTTGAAGAGCATCCGCGACCGGGCACGATTGCCCGCGGGTTTTTGTCGTGCCTGCCGCAGATGTTTTTGCTGCAGGTCATCCTCCGCACGCTGTTTATCGTGCCGGTGGTCACCTGGATCGTGCCGTATGGTCTCTGGCCTTACCTGAACGAAGTGATCCTGCTCGAGCGGAATCCGCTCGTGTCGCGGGGCGGGCGGCTGTCGACCTTGCGGCGCAATTCACAGTTGCACCGTGGTCATAGCGGCGACTATCTGACTCGCGGGCTGGCGAGCATCGGCTTGGGCGTGATGCTGATCGTGGCCGTCTTCTGGACCGAGGCCACGCTGGCCAGCACGGTGTTTGGGTTTGAAGACACCTACACGGTCTGGCTGGTCGAGGTGCAGGCGGCGTTCTGGCTGGTGATCGCCTATTTCACAGTGGTCCGTTTTCTCAGCTACCTCGACCAGCGCATCCGCGCCGAGGGCTGGGAGGTCGAGCTATTGCTGCGCGCCGAGCGAGCACGGCTGGAGAGCCAGATGGCATGAGTGCCCGCGAGCGACCTAAAACCTGGTCTGACTTCCGACGACTGGCGAGCTTGGCGCTGTTGTCGCTCGCGCTTGCGCCGTTGTCCGCTCGCTCCGCTGAAACAGCGGCTGAAGTAGACCCCGCACGCAAGGCGCTCAGCGAACGGCTGTCGATTCCCTGGTACGACGCCGAGACCGAGCAGTTGCGGCCGGTTGAGCTGCGCCGGCCGGTCGAGTTGAATCTCGGTTGGCTCGCTGAGCCTGTGTATTGGATGGTCGTGGCCGTGGTGGTCGTGGTCCTGGGGTTGATCGTGTGGCTGGTCTTGCGTGAGCTGGCCCGACGGCAGCGGCGGACCGCCAAACCTAAGCTTCCAGGTGAGTCGGAGTTGCCCGCAGACCGGGTCGAGGCCTTGCCGTTTCTGCGCGAGCGCTCACACGATGACCTGCTGGGCCAGGCCCGGCGCCACTATGAGCAGGGCAACTACAGTGAGGCGATCGTGTACCTCTTCAGCCACGAGCTGGTCGAGCTGGACCGCTCGTCGTTGATCCGCCTGACCCGAGGCAAGACTAACCGGCAATATCTCCGCGAGGCGGCCAAGATCCGCCCGCTGGCGTCACTGGTCGAACGCACGATGGTGGCTTTCGAGGATGTATTCTTCGGCCGCCGACCGCTGGACCGTGCGGGCTTCGAGGCCTGTTGGCAGGAACTTGGACAATTCGACCAATTGATCAGCCAGGCACAGGCGCCCGCATGAGCCGACAAATCGCCAAAACATCTTGGGAGGGCGAAGCTCCTGCTGAGCCTGGCAGCGTGAGAAGGTCTTGCGCTGGGTGGCCCAGACACGCGCCGCGTGTCTGGGTGCCAAAGGCACAAGAGGTGACCACGTCACGACGCGCCGCCTCTCGTACCTTCGGTACCCAGACGACAAGTCGTCTGGGCCACCCCCGGGGCCGTACAACATCAATTCTCACTGCCTGGCTCGGCGGGAGACTCGCCCTCTCGTGTGCCGCTTGGCTTCGTCGGCTCTTCATCACGTTGTCGTTGGTGGCCATCGCTGGCTGCGGCGGCGGCGAACTTGATTCGACCTATGGCCAGTTGTCGCCGCGGTACCTGCCCACCAGCGTCAACGGCACCGACGTGCTGGCCGGCATGTTTCAGACGGCGGGGCATGAAGTGGTCACACGGCGGATGCTCATCACCAGCCGCTTTGCCAAGGTGCAGACCGTGGTCTGGTTTCCCAACGAGGCCTCGGCGCCCAGCGAAGAGGTCTGCGAGTGGTTTGACCAGTGGCTGGCCGACGAACCGGGTCGAACACTCGTCTATGTCGGCCGCGGATACGACGCCGAGCCGGTCTATTGGCGCAAGGCGGCCGAACTGGTGCCCAATGAGCGGCGCGCGAGTTACGTCGCGCAACAAGCGATCGCCGAGGTCTTCTTTCGCCACCGGCTGGGAGACTCCGACCGAGAGCTGGAATGCCCCTGGTTCAAGATCGAGCGTGCCACGCCAGGCCGCTGTGAGCTGGTCAGCGGTCCCTGGGTCGACAAGGACGATCCCAAATTCGACCCGCAGAAGGCCGAACTGGATTTTTCAGATTGGCTGGTGCCCACGGCCGCTGCACGAGCGCTGGTAGACACACCCGTGCATCCGCTGGTCTGGAGCGAGAGTGTGGACACGGGCCGTGGCGACAGCCAGTTGATCGTGGTCAACAATGGCGCGTTTCTGTTAAACCTGCCGCTGGTAAACCACCAGCATCGCACGCTGGCGGCGGCGCTAGTGGCCGCGGTGACAGCGCCGGGCGAGGTGGTGTTTCTGGAAAGCGGACCCGGCGACCCGGCCATCGATCCGCCGGCGGCGGGCTCGCCCTTGGCGCGATTGTTTGGCGCCTGGCCGCTCAACGTGATCCTCTTGCATTTGGCCGCGCTGGGCATCATCTTTTGCTTTGCTCGCTGGCCGATCTTTGGCCGACCGCGGCTGCCGGCTGCCGAGACCATCGCCGATTTTGGCAAGCACGTCGCGGCGGTCGGGCGGCTGTTGGCGCGCTCGCGCGATTGGGACTACGCCCAGAGCCACTTGCCCGAAAACTTTGACCAGGCCAAGGCCGACGCCGCCGGCGCCACGACCCAGGCCGCCGTGACTGATACCCGCTAACGCACTCGGAACTCTCGATGACCGAAATCCCCCCGCAGCCGCCGCCGATCGTCTCACCTCCCTCCGAATTGCCCGCGCGGCCCGCCGCCGCCAATCCGCAGCGCGCCGCCGCGGTGGCCCGCATCCGAGCACTCTACGAACGAATCACGGCCGAGATTGCCAAGCTCTACGTCGGGCAGGACGAGCTGGTGCAGGGCGCGCTCGTGGCCTTGTTTTCCGGTGGGCACGTGTTGATCGAAAGCGTGCCGGGCCTGGGCAAGACCCTGTTTGTCCGCGTGCTCGGCCGCGTGCTGGGGTGCGAGTGCGGACGCATCCAGTTCACCGCCGACCTGATGCCCTCGGACATCACCGGCGCGCCGATCTTTGACATGAAGGAGCAGGAATTTCGCTTTCGACCCGGTCCGGTGTTCACCCAGTTTCTGCTGGCCGACGAGATCAACCGTTCGCCAGCCAAGACGCACGCGGCGCTGCTCGAAATCATGCAGGAGTTTCGGGTCACGGTGGAGCGGACCAGTCACAAGCTCAAGCGGCCGTTTCTGGTGCTGGCCACGCAGAACCCGCTGGAATCCGAGGGCACCTACAACCTGCCCGAGGCCCAGCTAGACCGCTTCATGTTCAAGATCGTGGCCAATTACCCTTCGGCCGCCGAAGAGGTTGAGATCTTAAAGCAGCACGGGCGGCAGCTCGACCTCGACGATCGCCTGGCTAGCTCGCTCAATGCCGTGACCACGGCGGACGAGATCGTGGCCGTCACCTCCGAATGTGCGCAGGTGCACGTCGAGGACAAGGTGTTCGACTACATCAACGCCATTGTCCGGCGGACTCGCGAGTGGCCGCAGTTTTACCTGGGGGCCTCGCCACGCGCGGGCATCGCATTGGTGCAGGCCGGGCGGACGCTGGCCGCCTTTCGTGGGCGTGACTACGTCGTGCCCGACGACCTGGTGGACATCGCCGTGCCGGCGCTGCGGCACCGCGTGATCCGCACGGCCGAGGCCGAGGTGGAAGGCCAGTCGGTAGACGAACTGCTGGCAGACCTGATCCGCTCGGTGGAGGTGCCCCGGCTGTGAACCCGCTGCTGCCGTTGGCGATTTTGACGTTGGCGCTGGCCGCGATCGGCTATCTGCGCCAGGTCTATCCCCGGCCGCTGTTGGTCGCCTGGGCTTTGTTTCCCGCCGTGTTGTCGCTGGTCCTCTTGTCCAACCCGCGCTTCGCCCCGGCGATCATCGCGTTCGACGCCCTGCTGCTGGCGGCCGCGGCGCTCGACCTGTTTACAGTGCCGCGCCGCCGCTGGTTTAGTTGCGAGCGGTCGCTGATGCGGATCGCCTCGCTCGGCAAGCCGCAAACGGTGCGACTGACGATCGGCAATCACAGCCGGCGGCCACTGGTCATCGGCGTGCGCGACGACGTGCCCGACACCTGCCGAGCCACGCCCGAGCAGTTCATCGTGCGGTTGGCGCCGCAGAGCCGCTCGACGGTTCATTATCAACTGGAAGCGCAAAAGCGCGGCGCAGTCCGGCTGGGCGCCGTTTATCTGCGGGGCACGAGCCGGCTGGGCCTCTGGCAGCGCTATCTAAAATACGACGTCGACAACCCGTTGCACGTCTACCCCGACATGCAGCAGATGAAAGAGTATGCCCTGCTGGCCCGCACCGACCGGCTGAGCTTGCTGGGTGTGCGCCGCGCTCGGCGCGTCGGGCAGGACAACGAGTTTGAACGGTTGCGCGACTACACGCCCGACGACAACTACAAGCACATCGATTGGCGAAGCACGGCCCGGCGGCAGAAGCTGACCGTCAAAGACTTTCAGATCAACCAGAGCCAGCGCGTGATCTTTCTGATCGATTGCGGGCGGATGATGACCGGCACCTCGGCCGGCATCAGCCTGCTGGACCACGCGCTCAACGCCGCGCTGATGCTGGCCTACGTGGCGCTCAATAAAGGCGACTCGGTCGGCTGGCTCTGTTTTTCCGATCAGATCGAGCGCTATGTGCCGCCGCGCAGTGGCATGAACCAGATGAACCAGTTGCTGCACGCCTCATTCGACCGCTTTCCGCGACTGGTCGAGTCGCGCTACGACGAGGCATTTGTGTATCTCAACGCCCGCTGCCGCAAGCGATCACTGGTGATCCTGCTCACCAACGTCATCGACGAGGTGAACTCGCACCAGGTGAGCCGGTATCTGACCAGCCTGGTCGGCCGGCATTTGCCGTTGGGAGTGCTGCTGCGCGATCATGCCATCTTCGACGCGGCCGCCGCTCCGGCCGTCGACCCGGCGACCGTCTATCGCGCGGCGGCGGCCAATGAGATCGTCGCCTGGCGGCAAAGCGTGCTGGCCGAAATGCAGCGTCAGGGAGTCCGCTCGCTGGACCTCTTTCCCGAACAGATGACCGCGCCGCTGGTGAACAGCTACCTGGAAATCAAGGCGCGGCATTTGTTGTGAGGGTCAGGATTCAGGAAGAAAGGTTACCCTCGCCCGCATCGCGGGAGAGGGTGGTTTGCGCCAGCAAACCGGGTGAGGGCGACTTACTGAGCGCGCAACGTCGGACGATGCACATTGAGAAACTCGATGGGCTGTTCCGCGCGGCCGTTGAGAGCCAACTGGGCCAACGCTTCGCCCAGCATGCCGGTGAACTTGAAGCCGTGCCCCGAGAGTCCGGCGGCGAACACGACCTGTGCATAGCCGGGGTGGCGGTCAACCACGAAATGGGCATCGGGCGTCATCGTGTACATGCAAACCGCATGATCGAGGCACTCGGTCGTCGCATCGGTCAGATTCTCTTCGACAAATGCAGCGACTCGCTGCTGATCCGCCCGATCCAGTTCGCGATCGACGGCCAGTGGATCGGCGACGACCTTACCGCCGGTGTGTTCGGCGACCTTGATGCTGGTGTCGTCGATTTGTGGAAAGCCATAAAAGCAGCCATGCGGCAGGTCGAACAAGAATCCCGGTGCGCCACGGTCAGCCCGATAAGACTCGCCTCGCGTGCGAAACCAGTACAGCGGCTTGCGGCGGACCTCTAGCGAGATGCCCAGCGAACCCAAGAGCGGACCACTCCACGCGCCGGCGGCGACGACCAGTCGATCGGCCGAGTAGCGGCCGCGATCGGTCTCAACCACGACGCCACTGCCGTCGGCGCGCCAGCTCAAGATCGATTCGTCGGAGTGCAGCTCAGCGCCCCGCTCAACGGCCAGCCGGGCATGGGCCTCGACCGCTCGCTCGACCAGCAGGTAGCCCGCGCGCGACTCGAACACGGCCTCACATTTCTCGGGCAGGCGAAACCCTGGAAATCGACGCACGACGTCGCCGGCCGAAACGTTCTCGATCGGCAGCCCGTGAATCCGGGCGCTGGCGCGCACGCCGCTGACGACCTCGCCCTCGGGCGGACCAATCTGAAGCAAACCAACCTGGTGATAGAGGGTCTCGCCGCTCTGTGCCTCCAGCTCGCTCCACAGCTCGAACGCGCGGCGAACCATCGGCACGTAGTCGGGGTGTTCGTAGTAGGCCTGACGGATCAGCCGCGTCTGGCCGTGCGAGCTGCCGCGGTCGTGGCCGGGCGCAAACCGCTCGATGCCCAGGACCCGCGCGCCGCGCGCGGCCAGGTGAAACAGCGCCGCGCTGCCCACGCCGCCCACGCCCAGCACGATCGCATCGTAGTCAGCCATGGGGAAGAGAGGGGGGCCAGGGGTTCGGGGCCAGGGGCCAGGACTAAAGGCTTATCGGGCCGGCACTTTCATCGTATCAACCTTTGTCGATCTTCGCACGAGTGCAGATTTTCTGGCAAAGCGTCGATGAAAGACAAAATCGCGCGATCTTTGCCACCGGCGCGCATTCGCCAGCCGACTTCCTTGGAGTGGTCGAACCGCAGCTCACCCATGACCAACATCCTGCCGATCGCGACCGAGCTCGCGGCCCGCGATATCGCCAAACAGGCCCACGAGAGCTTGTGCCGCAGCCCGTACTTCTTCCTCCGCGGCGTACATTGCCAGTTTGCGGCCGGCGTCCTGACGCTGCGTGGCAACGTGCCCTATCGACAGTTGCGAGAAATCGCCGAGTCGATCGTGGGCCGCGTCGAGGGTGTGGAGCAGGTGGTCAACGCCCTGGAAGTGTGCGACCCTTACGCCGCTACCGGGCCGACAAGGGTGCGTACCGCCGGATGATCGCCTTGGCGGCCCGCAGGCCGTCGAGCGCCGCGCTGACGATGCCGCCCGCATAGCCCGCGCCCTCGCCCACCGGATACAGTCCGGCCACGCCCGTGCTCTCCAGACCTTGCTCGTCGCGCGGAAACCGCACGGGCGAGCTACCGCGGGCCTCGGGACCGACCAGCGTGGCCTCGCGCAGGAACTCACCCCGCCAGCGATGATCTAACTGCGGCAGCGCGCGGCGAATCGCCTCAGCCACCACCGGCGGCACCATCGCGTCGAGCTCGGCCGCGATCGCGCGGCGGGGATAGCTCGACTTTGGCGCGGAAGCGGTCGCCCGAGAGGCGGCAAAATCCGCCGCCAGCTGGATCGGGCAGGCATATTCATCGCGCGCCAGCAGGTAGGCTCGCCGCTCAAACTCTCGCTGCAGCATCATGCCGGCCAGCGCGTGGGTCGAGCCAAACTGCTCGGGCTCCAGCGTGACCATCAGTCCGCTGTTGGCAAACTCCGAATCGCGCCGCGAAAGGCTCATGCCGTTGGTGCAGAAATACTCGGGCTCGGAGACGCTCGGCATGATATACCCGCCGGCGCACATGCAAAACGTAAACACGTTCAGCGGTCCGCGGGCCACCAGCGAGTAGTCGGCCGCGCCCAGCCGCGATTCCAACAGGGCCGCGCCATACTGCACCCGGTTGACCTGGGCCTGCGGCTGTTCGATCCGCAAACCAATCTGAAACGGCTTGGGCACGATCGGCACGCCGCGGCGAAACAGCATCTCGTAGGTGTCGCGAGCGCTGTGGCCGATCGCCAGCATCACGACCGAGGTCTTGACATAGCCCGACGACGTGACCGCACCGCGCACCCGGCCGTCGGCCAGGTCCAGATCGTCCAGTCGGCAATCGAAGCGAAACTCGCCGCCAAATTCAATCGTGCGGCGGCGCATTTCCTTGACCACCGCCGGCAGCCGATTGCTGCCCAGGTGCGGCCGATAGTCGTAGACCACCGAGGGCTTGCCCTTGCATTCAGCATAGAGCTCGAGCACGCGGCGGACGTCGGGGCCCGAGCTGCGGCAGGTCAACTTGCCGTCGCTGAACGTGCCGGCGCCCCCTTCGCCAAACAGGTAATTGCTCTCGGGATTGTGCGGGCCGCCCTCGTCAAAGACCCGCATGTCGGCGATCCGCTCGCGCACGGCCCGCCCTCGCTCGAGCACGATCGGCCGATAACCTCGCTCGGCCAGAAAGTATGCGGCCACCGCGCCGGCCGGCCCGGAGCCGACGATCAACGGTCGGTCCGCCAGCGGTTCGCCGCCGGGCGTGGGCAGCTCAAAAGGGGGCTCGGCATAAAGCTCGGCGGTCACCGCGGTGCGACGCCGCGCGGCCCGTTCGACCACCGCCTGCTCGTCGGTCGGCAGCGCCACTTCCAATGTGTAGACGTAGGACAGTTGCGATTTGTCGCGCATGTCGAGGCTCTTGCGCAAGATGCGCCACCGCGCCAGGTCCGAAGGAAGTACGTCCAACGCGCGGGCCGCGTGCGCAGGCAGCAGCGGTTCCGGCTCGTCGATGCTGGTGCGAATGTTCGAGAGGCGAATCGGCATGAACGGATCGAGCCAATGGCGACGTGGCGTGTGGCGAGAGACCGCCAGGAGAACCAAGGCCGCCGGGGCGGCCAGGCGGCGAGATTTGATTCTACGCCGCCGCCGCCCGGCGACCAAGCGGCCCTGAGTGGACGTGCCCCCAGGCGGGGCCTCGGACCGATGAATCGCGGTAGTTTGCCGGCCAGGGCCGACCGGGGCGAGCTCAACTACCCATGGAGACCGGCAGGTTGACGTCGAGCCCGCGCACCCGGTCGACACCCGCCTGGTGCAGCGTGCCAATGCGGGGCACGCCAGTCAGTCAGCACTTCACCCGCGGGCGCGGCATTTGGCGCACACCCGCATGCGACCGGACCACAGGAGGCCAGCCGCTGCCACGGCCAGCAACAATCCGCTGGACGGCTCGGGAACGGGCGCGACCAGGTAGTCAAACTGATAACTCGTCAACGAGCCGAGTTGCTGGATCAGAAACGTATACGTGCCGCTGGGTAGCGCCCCAGCGAAGCCCTGCGAACCAAAGGCAATGGTCGTGTCACCCATCAGGGGCAACAGGTCGGCGCCGATGAGGTTCGCCGGCGGCAATGCTCCGTTGGTGGCCGCGGTCCCATAGTGGGCATAGCCCAGATACGACGCCGGATCATTGACGCTGCCGACAAAGCTGGCGCCACTTTGCACGCCCGTGAAGCCTTGTCCATCGTTCGACTGATAGGCCGCGAGAATGATGGCGGTCAGTTGCTGGCCACCGGGAACCGTCAGCGCGATCCAGTCCTGCGAATTGCCCCCACCGATATTGCCGATCACGGAGTTGGTGCCCGACGCCAGAGCCAGGGCATTGGGCGTGGCCTGATTGTCTGACAAATCGCCGCTTACCCCCTCATCCCAGATTGTGGCCGCGTGTCCCAACTCGGATGTCATGATTCCGACGGCGGCCAATAGTGCAATCGCTAGCAGGGTACGCAGTATCGCCATGGTGCAATCCTCCATTCCGGGTTTTGCTAAGAGATACGAGGGGAGTTGGCCCGTTGGATTGGTCATGGGCGACAGAATTCACAAGTTTGTTGGCCTGGGGGGCAGTCGCGGACCGCTGGGCCCAGTCTTGCTTGTGCGTCGCCAGACCCTTATCTTGCCAATGTGGCATCCTCTAACGAGACGCCACACACGGGCCAGCAGGTCGGGCAGCTTGCGGTATATCAACGCGAGCAGACATTTTGTAGTGCGAGTAACCCCATGCTGGTCTCGGACGAACAATTGCTCCAACGCACCGCCCAGGGTGACTGCCAGGCCTTCGCCGAATTCTATGATCGGCACGCAGCGCGGGCGTTCGGCTTGCTGGTTAAGCTGCTGCCCAGCCGTGCGGATGCGGAGGATGTCCTGCAAGAGGTGTTCTGGCAGGTCTGGCGCACGGCGGGACGGTTCGACGCGCGCCGCGCGCCGCCGGCCGTTTGGGTTTTTGCCATCGCACGGTCACGCGCCATCGACGAACTTCGGCGGCGCCCCCACGGAGCAACCATGTCCGGGGCCGCGGTGCCCCGAATAGCTACGGCAGAGCAAGCGGACTCCCCGTTTGAAAGCCTGTTGGATAACGAGCGGCAATGCGCAGTGCGCCAGGCGCTAGAAAACCTGCCCGTCGAACAACAGACGGCGATCATGATGTCATTCTTTCGCGGACAATCGCACGCCGAAGTTGCCCGAGATCAGGGCATTCCGCTGGGTACGGTCAAGACGCGAATCGCGTTGGGTATGAAGCGACTGCGCAACTTGCTGCACCTGGAACGAGAGGAACGCGTGTCATGACTGCGCCCACGCATCGTGAAGACCCGGTCGACCTGGCCGCGCGCTACTGCGCCGGCAGCATGACCGACGCCGAAGAGCGCGATTTCGCCGCGCATCTGGCCGGCGGCTGCCTGGCCTGCCACGAGCAGGTCACCGACTACATGAGCGTGGCGCAGGGTCTCGTCGAGTGCATAGCGCCGGTCGAGCCGCCGGCGATCGTTCGCTCGCGGCTGATGGCGCAGGTGACCGTGGCCTGCGCCATCGACCAGTTTGATCCCGGGCCGTCGCAGCTGCCGGCGGCCGAGCCGCGCATCGATCTCTCACCGGTGGATCGCCCGGCGGGCATGGTCATTCGGCGGCAGGACGAGCGGCCCTGGACCGACACGCCCCACCCGGGCGTGCAGCTGCGGATGCTCCATGTGGACCACGCGCGCAAACAGTTCACCACGCTGGTGCGAATGGCCCCGGGCGCGACCTATCCAAGCCATGCGCACGACGCGCCTGAGGAATGCCTGGTCCTGGAAGGCGACCTGCGCTTTGGCGACCAGGTGCTGCGAGCGGGGGATTTTCTACGCACTGAGCCGGGCTATCAGCAGGCCGAGCAAACAACCGAGGGCGGATGCCTCCTCTATCTGACGTCTCCTTTAGATTGATTGACGCTAACCGAGGTCGCAGGAGCATCGCCGACCATGTCCAATGCCGACGACCGTCCAGCGCAAGATCCTAGCGAGCCACGGTTAGCCTGCCGCGCGGCGTGCCCGGTGTGCGGCGGCCGGCTGGTTGATATTCGCGGCAAGCTGGTCTGTGGCGATTGCCACACCATCTGCGAGACCTGCTGCGAGGGGGGCCCGGGCTGACGTCCGCCCTGATTCGCGCGCGATTTCCGTGAAACGCGCAGGCAGCTCGCGCGCGCTCGCCGATTTCCGTTGCCGTTGACGTTACCGCTGCCCTTTGAAAATGGATATTGACATCCAATTAAGACCCGCTATCCTGGGCTTAAAGTGGATAACATCATCCGATATAGAAACGGGCCGCGAATTTTCCGCCCGAAACCGAGCGAGGAGACCTGCCATGCAACGAATCGATGAAGACCGGTTAGAGTCCGACGTCGTCTATCGGGTCGGATACGTCAGCGAATTCATGGGATTTGACGAGGCCGACATCGCGGCCATCCAAGGCGCTGCCGCAGTTTTGGGACCTGTCGTGCCGGTCCTGGTCGACGCGGTTTATGAAAAGCTCTTCAGCTACGACGCGACCAAACGGCATTTCGTGCCGCGGCAGTCGGGTTATGATGGGGAGCTGCCCGAGAGCCTGGAATCGCTGTCTGCAGACCACGCCATGATCGAGTTTCGCAAGAACCACCTGGCCCGCTACCTGGTCACGCTGGTCACCAAGCCGTTTGACGAGCGAATGGTGGGTTACCTGGACATGGTCGGCAAGATGCACACGCCGCAAGCCGGTTCGGACCAGCTCGATGTGCCGCTGGTGCAGATGAACGCCCTGATGGGCTTTGTGGCCGATGCGTTGACCGCCACGATCCAGTCGCTCAACCTGGACCGCGCGACCGAGGCCCGCACGATCCGGGCTTTTGCCAAGCTGCTGTGGCTGCAAAACGACCTGATCACGCGGCACTACCAGGCTCCCGTGCAGAGCTCCACTGCCTCGACGTCGTCGGTGCCGCGTCCGCATGGCACTCCCCTGGCCACTGCGAGCTGAGCATCATGCACGCGCGTGGTATTATTCACCTGGTCGGCATGGTCCTAGTGGCGATGTCCACCTCCGCGCGCGGGCAAGAATATGACGAGGCGCCGGTCTCGTATCGCACGACGGCGCCGAAAAATCGGGTCGCCGACCTGTTTGCCGCGATCGAGTCGGGCCAGCAGCAGCTCGATCATGAGCCCGGCTTTGGCTACCTGCGGTCGGTGCTCAAGGCGCTGGCCATCCCCGAGTCGTCGCAAGCGCTGGTTTTCTCCAAGACCAGCCTGCAGCGGCACCGCATCACGCCGCGCACTCCCCGGGCCATCTACTTTGCCGACGACGTCTATGTCGGTTTTTGCCAACAGGGAGACGTGCTGGAGATTTCGGCGGTCGACCCGCAGCTGGGCGCCGTGTTTTATACCCTGCCGCAAAAGCTCGCCGAGCGGCCGCGCATCGTGCGGCAGACTGACAACTGCCTGATCTGCCACAGCTCGGGGCACACCCGCGACGTGCCGGGGCACCTGGTGCGCAGCGTCTACGCAGATGGCTCGGGCCAGCCGATCCTTTCGGCCGGTAGCTTCCGGGTCGATCACACCACGCCCTTGGCCGATCGCTGGGGCGGCTGGTACGTCACCGGCACGCACGGCGCGCAAACCCACCTGGGCAACCTGGTGTTTCGCTCGGGCGCAGTGCCGCAATCAATCGATCGCGCGGCGGGAGCAAACCAAACCGACCTCGCCGAGCACATCGACACCTCGGCCTACCTCTCGCCGCACAGCGACGTGGTAGCGCTGATGGTCCTGGAACACCAGGTCGCCGTGCACAACGCGCTGACCCGAGCCAACTTCCTCACCCGGCAGGCCCTGCATCACGAGCAGACGCTCAATCGCGAGCTGGGCGAGCCGGCCGACCACGCCTGGGACAGCACGCGTTCGCGCATCCAAAGTGCCTGTGAGCCGTTGGTCGAGTGCATGTTGGCCAGCGGCGATGCGCAATGGACCGAGCGGATCGCGGGCACGTCACGCTTTGCCGAGGACTTTGCCCGCACGGGTCCGCGCGACCCGCAGGGCCGCTCGCTGCGTGAGCTGGACCTGGACCGCCGGTTGTTCAAGTACCCATGCAGCTACCTGATCTATTCTCCGAGTTTTCAGGCACTGCCGACCGAGGCGAAGCAATACGTGTTCGGCCGCCTGAACGAAGTGCTCGGCGGAGCGGACCCGAAGCAGAAGTTCACCCACCTGACGACGGACGACCGGCAGGCGATCGCTGAGATTCTGAAAGAGACGCTGCCCGAGTGGGCCGAGGGACCGCCCGCTTCAACTTCCGTCCGCTGAACCATTTTTGAGTCGGTCCGCAGTTTGTCTTTGGGGAACGACCACAAATAGCAGCGAACCCGCCCGGTTTTGCCGCCACAATCGTTAGCCCATGCGGCCGGCTCCCCGATAAGCGCCTTGCCGGACAGGACTGGCTGTTTCCGTTTCCAAGCGGCTCGATCGTTTCTCGCCGTCGGCATTTTCCCGGAAACAATGTCGATCACGCAGGCATGTAATGTCGCGGCCGCAATGCGATGATCCGTGAGTTTCGCCGAGACATAAGCATCGCAGCGCGAATTCCCGCCGAACAATGTCCACGCGCGGTGCGGCTGGTTGACAAACAGCCAAGTTGCGCGCGATCCGTCCGCGCCGATTTGACTCGCCTCAAAGCTGACATATTTTTCATTTGGACCTGGCATGTCCGCCCTCTCGGACATTGCCTCCCATCGGTCCAGACGTTCGTCGGCTTAGATTTTCACCCAGGCCAGAGGTTTCTATGGTGAGAGCCGCTCGTTAGTTTTCCAAAGATCTTCACGCCGCGCGAGGGATCGATCACGGTTAAACGGGCCAGGATGCCGAGAGTGCGTGAGAGAATGGGGGCGCGCCAGTTCGCTTCGTGCGAACCCGACGCGTCAAGGAGCATCACGCTCAGGGAAGCGAGCAATGTTTCTTGGCACTTCGATAGATCGCGACGGCCCGCGACGTTTGTGAGTGTGGGCAGCCGCCACCCATCGACAACTTTGAGGAGAACAACCATGACCCATATTACGAAGAAGATTCGCCATTTCCTGGCCAGCGAAGACGGCCCCACCGCGGTGGAATATGCCGTGATGCTGGCCTTGATCATCATCGTCTGCTTGACGGCGATCAACAGTTTGGGCACGAACGCCAACACGACGTTCACCAACGTGGCCAACTCGATCGGCAGCTAAACCTCGATCGCAATCCGGCGGCACCGTATCGGGTACGGGCCGCCGGACCCTTTGAAAGGACCCACGCGCGCAAGCGCGTGGGTTTTTTTGTTGGGCGGAGGAGGAGGGCGACTGGGTGCGGGCTTCAGCAAACAAAAACGCCTGGCGAGGGGCTCACGCTGGGCTAGCATTCTGGTTCAAAGCCTCGTGCGAGCGATCCGCCGCATTTGGTGCGACCTTCCGGGCGGGAACTACGGCAGTGGCATCCGCTTTCCGCTGCTCGCACGTTCGTGATATGATAAGGCCGTGGCCTATGTCGCCTCATAGCCGGAGACTATCCCATGGCCTACCAGTTCCCCGCCGACGTTGAGCGCCTCATCAAAGAGCGAATGGCCTTAGGCGTCTATACGTCGGAAGATGAAGTTCTCCGCGATGCACTCGGGGCCCTTGAACAACTCGAGCAAGAACGAATTGCACGCTGGGATGAGCGAAACCGGCTAGCACTCGAGCAAAGTCAGCAAGGACTATCTCGGCCGCTCGACGATCAGCGCGTGCTGGCGCGCCTGCGAGAGCGGCTCGCCCAGGAGGGAGTCTTCGAATAAATGCCGCAGGCCATTTGGACGCCCGTTGCCGAATCGGACCTTGACGACATTCTTTTCTACATCGCGTTCATCCACCGCAGGCCGGCCACTGGCGAACGCCTGTATTTCGAGTTTCGAGACCGCGTCATGCAATGCGCTCAGCAGGGGCTTGCAGGTCATTCACATCCTGACGCACCTGCCGAATGGCGATACCTGAAGCACAAGCGGTGGCTGATTTTCTTTCAACCGCATTCCGAAGGTATCGAGGTAATGCGAGTCGTCGACAGCGCTCGTGATTTACCGCGTCGCTTGCGAGACCTTTAGGGCCGCAGTACTGGCGCTCCTCGATACCATTTGGCGAAAATCAGATCGATGAACAAATGCGGGAAACAGGACTTGAACCTGCACGAGATTTCTCCCACTAGGCCCTCAACCTAGCGCGTCTGCCAATTCCGCCATTCCCGCGCGTTTTTGGCTGTCTCTGCGAGTCTACGGCATTTGAACCCGGCGTCAAGGCACGCTCGCCCGCGGAGCCTTCGACCCGGGAAATTCCGCCGGACATTCGAAAAAATCGGCGCGGGCAATGCTGCGGCTGCGGTTCGAAGTTCCGCAGCGCCGCGGGCTATTCCGCCAGCGAATGGACGCCGGCGAGACAACGCTCGTTCGTCCCCGAAGTCCGAAGCCGGTAGCCCGTCGCCTTTCCCCTACCTCCGCTTCACCACCAGCACCACGCGGTCGGCTGCGGCCAGGCCGGGATGCGTGCGCAGCGTGTCGTCGGCCACTTCCGCCAGCGTGCGGGCAGACGACTTGATCACCGCCTCCAGGTTCAGCGCCAGGTGATCGTCCAGCGTTTGCAAGGTCAGCTCGTCACAGTCCGTTAAAAAGCTCGTGCCGTAGATCACTAGCAGCTCGTTCTTCGCCAGCTCGTGACGCTGATCGTCGAGCCGCATCGCCTCTTCCCAGCCCAGCGGCGTGTTCGGGCCAGACAGCAAGGTCGGCTCGTCGCCTTTGATCGACAGCACTCGCAACGGTCCGGCCGCGGCAAACGTGCACGCGCGACCCTGGGGCGTGAAGATCGCCTGAAACAAGCCCGCCCCCTCATCGCCGGCCGAGCCGGTCCAAAGAATGCCATTGGACTTTTCCAACAAGCGATGCGGCTGACCCTGCTGCGGACCACAGGCCCGGGCGGCGGCTCGCAATGCTGAAGCGGTCAGCGCGCCTTGCATGCCGTGCGCCAGCGAATCGCCAGCCAGCACGGCCAGCGAGCCATCTTCGAGAGTGAACCAGTCGTAAAACGTGCCGCCGACGGTACCGGCATGAAACGCGTGACCGGCGATGTCCCAGCCGTCGATGACCGGCGAAGTGGCCGGCAGGCGGTCGCGCTGCGTGCCTTCCATGACGTTCAGCTGCTTGATCTGTTCGCGAGCTACCAGGGCCTCGTCGACCAGGGTCTCGCGCTCCAGGTCGCCAACGATGCGACCGGCAACGACCTCGAGGATGTTGGTCTGCGGATCGGAGAAGTCGCGCGGCGCGTGGCAAAAGAACCACAGCGTGCCCAGCGGAATGGTCGCGCTGGACACCGGCACGCAAACCGCCGAGCTAAAATCGCGCTCGGGCACTTTCCAATGGTCGAACAGTTGATTGTCGGTGAGCACCACGGCATGGCCCAGCAGGGCCTCCAGGTCGCCCAGGGAGCCGCGCAGCGGGCGAGGTGCATCGGCCAGACGCTTGTGCGGCAGACCCCAGCAGCTTCGCAACTTGAGCTCGGTCGTGCCCGGGTCGAGCAGGTACAAGGCCGCGGCGTGGCAACCGACCGCCTCGGCGCCGCCGCGCAGCACGGCTTCGAGCCGTTCGGACAAGCTGGGACCGTCATCGCCTTCGCGAACTGAGATGGGCACGTTGGCGGCCAACTCGGCTTCGCGCTGCGCCAGTGCGCCGCGTGTGGCAGCCAGCTCGCTCCAGAGTTTGCCGATCGCGCCGGCCAGCAAGCCGGCCTGCTCCAGTGGCAGCCGCGGTGCGTCACTAGAGCGAGAAGAACCGGAAATAAGCCTGATGTGCCCGGGAGAGTTTCCGACGCCCGGATTAACCGGGGCAGACCACATCAGGTTGGAGTTTCCGTTGGGTGCCGAGCCGGCGGCGACTTCCAATCGCCAGCCCGTGGCCTGATCAAAGGCCCGACCCAGGTCGTGGATCGCGGCCAGGTCCTCGCTCACGCGGGCCAGTGCGTCGTGAGTAGTATCGGTTACAAGCTTGAGGTAGCTGGGGATTTGTTTTGTCACGGCGGGCACGGATGTCGGGTGGTGCTGGGCCAAGTCCTTTCCGTGACACGCTTTCTGCCTGGAGGGCGATTCGCCGACAAATTTCCTTGCCGGCACCAGCACCGACAGCGGTCGGCGAGCGACCCCTCGGCTTTGCCTAACCCTCAAACTCTTCCGTGAGCGGCACAGCTTCTATCGGCCGCCACCGCAGGCTGCCTGTAGCTGGCTTTGGTAAAGTCTGCTGGCGCAGCGCGACGGCGCAATGCTTGCGCACGGCAAAGGCGTCACCGCCGTGCGCCACCGGCACTACCGCCGCGCCGGGTCCCAGTGAGGATACTCTTCCGGCAGCACAAACCGCTGCAAGCGCCGCTGGCCGCGCAGCAGGATCACTGACGACGGCACGCCCACCGGCAATTGCGTGAGCAGTCGGTGCAGGTCGTCGACGCTGGTGACCGGCTCCTCTCCGAGCGTGACGACCAGGTCGTCGGCTTCGATGCCGGCCTGGTCCGCGGGTCCGTGCGGCTCAACGGCCACGACCTCAACCGCCGCCTCCTGCGTCAGTTCAAACGTTCTCGCCAAGGGCGGCGCGAGCGGCACGTTGTGACCGTGCAGACCCAGGTAGCCGCGCACAACGCGGCCATGCTACATCAACTGCGGCAGGATGTGCTTGGCCGCGTTGATCGGAATGGCAAAGCAGATGCCCTGCGCTGACGAGATGATCGCCGTGTTGATGCCGATCACCTGCGAGCGACTGTCGACCAATGGACCGCCGCTGTTGCCGGGGTTCAGCGCCGCGTCGGTCTGGATGACGTTGTCCACCAGGTGTCCGGTGATGCTGCGCAGCGACCTGCCTAGCGCGCTGACCACGCCGGCAGTGACCGTGGAATCGAAGCCAAGCGGGCTGCCCACCGCCACGGCCAATTGACCGACGCGCAACAGCGCGGAATCTCCCAGGGCAATGTAAGGCAGACTACTGGCGTCGGCCTGCACAATCGCCAGGTCGGTCCAGGGATCGGCGCCCACCACCCGGCCGGCCAGCTCGCGCCCGTCGGTCAACCGGACACGCACCTCGGTGCGATTTTGTACGACATGGTGGTTGGTGAGCAGGAAGCCGTCGGGTGTAAATAGCACGCCGGATCCCGAACCCCCTTGCGACCCGCGTGGCGGGCGGATGTTGACCACGGCCGGCATCACGGTCTCGGCCACGCGGACCACAACGGTCGAGAAAGCATCGAGCGCGGCGGCCTCTTCGGCCCGAGCGTCGGCCGGAACGGACGGCCGGGGCTCGCCCGCGTCATCGTGAATGAACTGGTGCCCAGCGACCAACATGGCAACTCTCCCCAAGCAAGGGTGACTCTGAAACGCATCATTGTAGCGCCAGCAGTCAAGCGGGAGAGGATTTGCCGCGGGGAGAACGAGCCAATCTCACTAGCCCGACGCGCGAGCGAGGGAGCGCCGGAGTGGGCGATCCGCGCCGGGAGTTCGCTCGCTCGCATCGTCAGGTTAGTTGCATTCAGCTTTGATCGGTCACGCCCTTCGCCGGCGATAGCCCGTCACCGCCAACCCGATGCCGGCTACGAATGCCAGCACAAAGGTCGAGGGCTCGGGCACGAGTTGATAGCCGATCACGTCGAAGGCTCTCAGGTCCAGCGGCGAGATGTCCTGGACCGTGCCGTTGGAGATGGCTGGCTTCATCACCGCCGGCGTGTTGTTCTTCCAATGGCTGGCCTGGCGGCCGTCGCCGTTGTAAACGCCGGTGGAAAACAGCGCCAGGTTGGTCAGGCCGCCATCGATCGAAAAGAATGCTGCGCCGCCCGGCGCCAGCTCGAGCGTGGTCGAGTTGATGGCGTTCGCCTCCGTGCTGTGACGATACATGTCGATCACGGAAAACACCGGCAGGTCTTCACCCGTGCCCAAACCCGCCAGCGGACCATTCAAGTCCAGGCCCACTCCGGGTCCGTTTTTGCTGACGAAGTCGACGCCGTCGACGCCGCTGGTAAAGCCCAGCGCGTGGCCGATCTCGTGTTCGGCAATGCCCAGGAAGTCGTACGTGCCGGGGGCGACCGACGAATGGTCGAATCCGAAGTTGACGCCGCTATTGAACGTGACCGTGCCGTCGCTGGTCGCGTCGTTGGCGCCCCACAGACCCAGCGCCTTGGCATTGGCGGTCGGGAAGGTGAGCACGGTGTTGGCGGTAGCCGTGGCGGTGTTCAGGTAACGCGCGCCGGCACGATCGATGACAAAACCGCTCAAGGCCGGACCGGCGGGCAGGTTGCTGACGGCCAGGAAATCGTCGGCCGAGTAGCGATCAGCACTCAGGGCCGCCAGCGTGTTGATCAACGGAAAGGGCTGCTCGTTGGAATTGGTGCTGGCCAGGGTGCCGCCGTCGAGCGGCGCCCAGTCGAGCACCAGGTTGACGTTGATCGAGTCGGCCAGGTAACCCGACCAGATGGCCTGGGCCTGTTGAAAGCCGCCGTAGATGCTGGCGGCTAGCGCCGGGTTCGAACCTTCCAGGGCCGTGAAACCGGCGCCCTTGGTGGTGGAAAACGTCAACCCGGCAACCGCCTGGCCCGCGGTGAGGGTCGCTGCAAGAAACAGGGTGAGGACAATCGGTTGGCGCAACGAGCGCGCCGTGGTGCTACGAAAGGGCATTGAAAAGCTCCTGGGGGCGATTTCCAAACCGCGAAAGACGAGGGGAGAGTCCCCTGGCGGTCGTTCAGCCTGTTCTCGACAGTAGCTGTACCGATGAGAGTCGGTGGAAATAGAGAGAGTTCCGCTTTGGGCGGCATCGTACCGGCCGGACGGTGGGCCTGCAAGGCTTTTTTCTGGAAAAGTTTCGCCGCCCCCAACGCAACCGCCACCGACCGTGCCGCGCTCGGGCGAACTAGGCCCGGATCACGACCTTGCCGAAGTGCGCGCCGGTCTCCATGTAGCGAAAGGCGTCGACCGCTTCGGCAAAGGGGAACACGCGGTCGATGACCGGCTTGAGCTTGGCCAGTTCGATCGCACGGTTCATGGCCTCGAACATTTCGCGCGAGCCGACGAAAATGCCCTGCACGCGAATGTTCTTCATCAGGATCGGCAGCGGGTTGACCTGCCCCGTGCCGGCCGAGAGCACGCCGATCAGGCTGACCTGTCCGCCCGCTCGCACGGCCTTCATCGACTGGCCGAGCGTGCCGGGCCCGCCGACCTCGATCACATAGTCCACGCCGCGGCCGCCTGTCAGTTCCAACACCTTCTGTTCCCACTTGGGCGTGGTCGTGTAGTTGATGCCGTCCGAGGCGCCCATCTTGATCGCCCGAGCCAACTTCTCGTCGCGGCTGGAGGTGACGATCACCCGCGCGCCGTGCAGGTGGGCAAACTGCAGCGCAAAGATCGACACGCCGCCGGTGCCCAACACCAACACCGTGTCGCCCGCATTTAGGCTCCCCTCGCCAACCAGCGCGTGCCAGGCCGTGACCGCGGCGCAGGGGAGCGTGGCCGCTTCCTCGTCGCTCAGATGCGCGGGCACGTGCACCACGCCCTCCTGGTCGATGGCGACCAATTCGGCCAGCATGCCTTCAGCCCCGCCGCCGCCCAGCGCGCTCTTGGCTTTCGACTCGTCGATCTCGCCGGCGATCCACTTGGTCATGAACGCGCCGGCCACGCGATCGCCCACCTTCACGCGGGTCACGCCGGGGCCGATCTCAACGACCTCGCCAACACCGTCCGAAAGCGGCGCGGCCGGCAACTTCAGCTTGGGGTTGTACTGCCCCTTGGCGATCATCAGGTCGCGAAAGTTCAGCGACCAGGCCCGCATCTTCAAGAGCACCTGGCCATGTCCGAGCGTGGGAGTGGGCTTGTCCACCAGGTGAATGGCGTCGAATCCAAACGCGGTCAGCTCGTAGGCCTGCATGAAAAGGGTCCTTGAGAAGGGCTGCGGACGTGAGAGATGTTCGCTCGGAAAAGGACCATTGTGCAACAACTCGGCCAGCGGTGCCAGTAACGACAGGGTCGAAATTCCTGCCATTCGCTCGCCCGCCGGACCTTGATGTTTTCGTCCGGGAGGGCGAGGCTCCCGCCGAGCCAGAATCGCGCCAGACCTGGATAGCCACATGCGGCGCATCGGCACCGAGTGACCCGGGCTCTCGCGGGTCGTAGCACGCCCGCGGGTCGACTGGTACCATAGACGATCTGCCATTCCGAGCTCCCACCTGTGAGATCGTTTCCATGTCGCGCGACACGTTTGACCAGCTCGAATCGCGATTGTCGGCCCGCGGCGCCCAGGGGGTGTTGGAAGAGTTGGCCCGGCATCTGACCGCCGAGCGGAAGTATCACGAGCTGTTCGACGTGCTCCTGATGCGTTCGCGCCACGCGCTGGGCCTGCCGGTCGTGCTGAGCACACCGCTGGACGACCTGTCCGAGCCGGTCCGTTCGCAGGTAGAGACCGCCTATCTGGACTCCTGTCGCGAAGTGGGCGCGCACCTGCTTGGCGAGGGCAAGCTGCGCGAAGCGTGGATGTACCTCCGCCCCTTGGGCGACAAGCAGTTGGTCGCGGCCGAGCTGGTGAAGATCGAACCGAACGACGAGAACCTGCAAGACCTGATCGAGATCGGTCTGCACGAAGGCGTGGCGCCGGCGCATGGCTTTGAGCTGGTGCTCAAACACTACGGCACTTGCAACGCGATCACGACCTACGAGGGCGCGCTGATGGGCCGCCCGCGCGCCGATCAGCAAGCCGCCGCCGCGCTGCTCTTGAAGCGGCTGCACGACGAGCTCTTGGCCAACGTCCGCGCGGACATCACCAAACAGGAAGGCCAGCCGCCGAAGGAAACGACCCTGGCCGAGCTGGTGGCCGAACGTGATTGGCTGTTTGCGGAGCACAACTACCACATCGACACCACACACCTGGCCGCGACGATTCGCTTTGCCCGGGTGTTGGAAGACCCGGACCAGCTTCGCCTGGCCTACGACCTGACCGAATACGGTCGCCGGTTGAGTCGGCAATTTCAATTTGCCGGCGACGAGCCCTTTGCCGACGTCTATCCCAGCCACGGTCTGTTCTTCGCGGCGCAATTGGGCCAACAGGTCGACGAGGCCGTGGCCTACTTTCGTGACCGGGCGAAGAACGCCTCGGCGGAGGAGCACGGCACGGCGCCGGCCGAGGTCTACATTGCGCTGTTGGCCCGACTGAAGCGCTATGCGGAGGCGATCGAAGCGACGATCGAGCTGATCCCGCCCGGTTCGCGCACCAGCGGCTTCGCGCCGAGTTTATTGGAGCTATCCCGCGGCGCCGGCGACTACAGCCGGTTGATGGAAGTCTGCCGCCAGCGCGGCGACCTGGTAGCCTTCACGGCCGGAATGCTGGAGCGGGAAAGCGCAGAGTGAGAGACGGTTTGCACCTAACCGGGAGCCATTTGATGAAACCCATCGCCTCAGCGATCATCGTGTTTTCCGGGTGCCTCCTCTGGGCCTCCGGTATGTTCGCCGTGACACTGACTCATATGTATCAAGGGAACATCGGCGCGGGTGAAACGGCTACCTGGGGCGGCATCGGTGTGACGGTTGTGGGTCTAGTTCTGTTTCTCGTTGCATTTGCAGGCAAGCGAGATGCACCGTGAGTCCGATTACCGCTGCGGGCTTGCTATTCCTTCTACCGCGGCTTGCAGCTCTTCGTCCAGCGGATGGTCGCTGTCGAGCGCGCCCGGCGCGGCTACCAGCGGTTTCCTCCCCACCGCGATGATCGACAGCGGCGGCAAGATGCCGACGCGCTCGACTAACTTGGCGAGCGGCAGCATCCGCTCGTACATTTTCATCTGGCCGGCCGAGAGCGTGGTGCGGCCCAGCAGCTTGCCCGAGACGTACCATCCCAGCGTGCCGAGGCGATTGAAGCCCTGGCTGGCGACGACGTCGAAGCCGGCGGCCTGGAGCTTGGCCGTCAGCTCGTCGCTGGTGTAGCGGCGGAAGTGGCCCAGGGTCTTGTCCATGCCGGTGTACAGCCGCGGGTCGGAGGGCACCAGGATCAGCGTGTGGCCGCCCGGCTTGAGCAACTGATAGAAGTTGCGCAGCACCTTGGCGTCGTCGCCGATGTGCTCCAGCACGTTGATGCAAATGATCGTGTCGAGCTTGGCCGAGCGGAGGTCGGAGCAATTCTCAAGTTGGCTCAGGTCGACCTCGTGGAACGAGAGGTTCGCCAGGTGACCATAGCGTTGCTGCAAGCGCTCGACGTAGAACGGGTCGAGGTCGACGCAGGCCAGCCGCTCGCGGTCCAGGAAATGTTCGGTCAGGTTGCCGATGCCGCTGCCGGCCTCCAGCACGCGGCGGCCAACATACGGCGAGAGCTGCCGAACCAGCCAGCGATTAAAGCCCCGCGCCCCGCGCACGCTCTGCAGGATCAGAAACCCTTCGTGGGTCGTAAACCGCCGTGAAAAAAAACGGACGTACACCAACGTCCAGATCGCCGCGAACAGGTCCTTTAGCCCGATCTTCTTGCCTTCGGCATAGGTCCGGCCCTGGTAGGAGATCGGCACTTCGTAGAGCCGCAGGTCCCACATCGCCAGCTTGGTGGTCAGCTCGGGCTCCAGAGCAAAGCCATTGGACGTCAGCGGGATCGAACGCAGGATGTCGGCGCGGACCAGTTTGTAACCGGTCTCCATGTCGGTCAGGTTGACGTCGTTCAGGACGTTGCAGAGCGTGGTCAGCAGCCGGTTGCCGAGCGTGTGCCAGAAGTACAGCACGCGGCGATACTGACCGCTCAGGAACCGCGAGCCAAAGACCGCGTCAGCCAGGCCGTCTTGCATCGGCCGCAGCAGGGCAGGGTAGTCGGCCGGGTTGTATTCCAGGTCGGCATCTTGAATCAGCGCCAGGTCGCCTGTCATCGCGGCGATGGCCGTGCGGATGGCGCCGGCCTTGCCCTGGTTTTTCTCGTGGAACAGGTATTTGATTCGCGGGTCGGTCGCCGCCAGCTCCGCGATTAGCTCGCGGCTGCCGTCGTTCGAACCGTCGTCGACGATGACCAGTTCGATCTCGATGTCGACCGGCGCGTTGAGCACGCGCTCGACGATCGCGCGGAGCGTGCGCACCTCGTTGTAGACCGGCATCAGGACGCTGAGCTTCTGGAACAATGGCGGCGAGATCGTCGGCGTGGGATTCATGACGCTTTTCCGAGGGCAGGGGATCCGAGGGCAGTGGCGCGTGTTGTGTGGACCGTGGGCTTGGGCCGCAGCGCCCTTGCAGCGCGCGGAAACCGCCCTGATCCGCAGGAAATATAGGTCAGCTTCCGGCAGGGCCTGTGCACGTTGGCACGGCTGTGACGGCCGTAGCGACCCCGGCCTTGCAAGGTGCGCACTCTGGCACCGCGTGGGTGGAGAATTGTGGCCGCTTTTGCCCGACGGGGTGAGCTAAATCACTGTGGGCCGCTGTTGGGCGGCCAGGCTGGCCCTTGGCGATGCGCCAGGCAAAGCGTTACCACTCACGCCTCGACCCTAGCTGCCATGTCGGACGAACAACCCTCCCTAGTCACGACGCTCACGCCCGTCACGCTCAACAGACGCGACGCAGCGACCGCTTTGGCGCTGGCGATGTTGGTGCTCTTCACCGGCTGGCTGCGGATGGCGCCCGGCGTGTGCGGCAGCTTTCACGACGACGCGATCTACGTCTCCACGGCCGAGGCGCTGGCCAGCGGTCAGGGCTATCGGCTCATCGATGTGCCCGGCGCGCCGTTGCAAACCAAATACCCCGTGCTGTACCCGGCGCTGCTCTCGGCGGTCTGGTACGTCTGGCCAAGTTTTCCCGAGAACCTGATCGCCATGCAGGTGCTGACGCTGGCATTCGCCGCGGCGACCTCGGCGCTGGTGTATCTGTACCTGGTGCGGTTTGGATATTTCTCACGTTCCATCGCGGCAGCGGCGGGCGTAGTCTGCGCTACCGTGCCATACTTCCTGTACTTCGCCGTGCAGACCATGGCCGAGATGCCGTTTGCCCTGGCGACCGTGGCGGCGCTGTGGGGCGTGGAACTGTTTGTCCTTCGTCGGCAGACGAGCAAGCGCGGACAGTTCGGCTGGGGCATGCTGCTGGCCGTGCCGTTTCTCTGCCGCTCGATCGGCGCCACGATCGTCGTCACCGGCCTGTGGGCTTTGTGGCGAAACGGTCGACCGTTGCGCTGGGTCACCACCGGCGCCGCCTGCGCCGCGCTGCCGTGGGTGCTGTGGAGCCTGTTGGGGCGCGGCATCTGGGACAGCAATCCGGTCGACGGCTACTACACCGACTATCTCGGCTGTTGGTCGAGCACGGGCCTGGCGATGGTGGCCCGGGTGTTTTCGCGCAATGCGGTGATGATCGCCCATGGCAGCACGGAACTGCCGCTGGAAGGTGTTTCGGCCCTGGTCGGACCGTGGCTGGGTCGAGGTTACACGTTTATTGTGTTGGCCGTGCTGGGGCTGGCGCCATGGCTGGCAATGGCGCCGGACCTGCGTAAGAATCGGCCGCTGCCCTGGATGCTTTTGGGCACGCTGGGAGCGATGCTGGTGTGGTCGTGGCCGCCGTACCGGTTCCTGGTGCCAATCCTGCCGTTTGTTTGCGCGTATCTATTGCAGGCCTCGGCCATCGCGCTGGGCGCGCTGCAACCGGCGACCCAGCGGCCCCTTGCCCGAATGGTCGCGGCCGCGGGGCTGGTCGTGATCGTCCTGGCCAATGCCGTGTTGTTGGGCCGCCATGCCCAGCAGGTTCACGAAACGGGCTATCCACTGGCGCGGCTCACCGACTCGCGGGTCGACTGGTCGAGCTACGAGCGGACGTTTGCCTGGGTGAGAAACAATTCCCAGCCGCAGGACGTCATGGCCTCGGGCCTGGACTCGATGGTGGCGTTGTACACCGGCCGCACAGCGTTTCGCCCCTTCGTTTACAACCCTGGTCGACTGTTTTATGGCGACGCGCCGGCGAGTGCCGAGTTGCTCGCGCCGGAACAGCTGGCCGCCATCCTCGAGCGATACCAGCCGCGTTACCTGGTCCGCTCACCGATGCCGGGCTTCATGGAAGAGCACCCGCTGGAGAAGCTGTTGGGCGCAGTGTGCGATCGCTATCCGGACTGGCTGGAAGTGGTCTATCAGGACGCCAATCCGCGATTCACGGTCTATCGGCTCGACGCGCGTCACGCGCCAGGCAAGGTGCCGCCGGCGGAAGTGTCATCGCCGACACCCGCGGCGCCCCAGGTCCTCACGGGGCAGACAGGTGACGACGGGCCAATCGAGTCCAGCGGCGCGCAACCGTAGCTCCACCCGGTCACCGCCCGCGCAACAAAAAAACCTGCCCGGGACTTTTTTAAGGTCCCGGGCAGGTTTGAGATCACATCGCGAGTCCGCGAACTAATTTCTTAGTTGCGACGGACCACCTTGCTGCTGGCTGTCACGACACGACGCTTGCTGTTGATCGACGCCGACGGGTCGGCAGTCGGAGCAGGCGGCATCGGGGCCGCATCGTCAGCCGGAGCGGCAGTCGCCGCACCAGCACCGCAGCCGCAAGCGGCTTCGGCAGCACAACCAGTGCCGCAGCTGTTGCAAGTGCTGCAGGTGTTGCAGCTCTTCTTGCAGCAATGCTTGTGGCAGTGGAAGATGTCCATCAGGCCACGGTGGCAGCAGCTCTTCTTGCAGCAGCTGTTGCAACCGCTGTTGCAGGTGTTGCAACCGGTGTTGCATCCGCAAGCCGGCTCAGCCGCACAACCGCAGCTGGGAGCCGCAGCGGCACAACCGCAAGCCGGTTCGGCAGCAGCCGCACAGCCACAGGCCGGTTCGGCAGCAGCCGCACAACCGCAAGCGGGCTCGGCAGCGCAACCGCTGTTGCACGTCGAGCAGCTGTTGCAGCTCTTCTTGCAGCAGTGACCGCAACCGAACAACTTGCCATGCAGACCCGAGAACAGACCGCCGCAGCAGTGGTGCTTGTGGCAGCAGCTCTTCTTGCAGCTGTCGCAACCGCTGTTGCAACCGCAAGCCGGCTCAGCAGCACATCCACACGACGGGGCAGCCGCACAGGCCGGCTCGGCGGCACAACCGCAAGCCGGAGCAGCCGCACACGAGACTTCCTTTGCGCAACAGGCGGGTTCACAACCCTTATCGCAGCCGCAAGCCGGTTCGCACGACTTTTGGCAACAGCTGTTGCAGCCGCAGTCGTTCAGGCCCAACATGCGATCCAAGAGCTCAAAACCAAAGCTCTGGCTGCACAGGCCTACGCTGACTACGAGCGCTCCAAAAACCATGTTCCATTTCATCGAGCAACGTCTCCTTTTCCTTGAACTGCGGATAGCGTGCACCCTAGTTGGTCTGTCTCACTCGGTTCCACGATGATCGCTTTTGAGCGGCTCGTCGTGGTCGTGTCCGTGGGTCAGCTCGTGAGGAAGGTCGAGCCGGCTTGGGTGTGTGGCAATACCAGGTAGGGAAGGTGGGGTCGAAACCAGCAGTTCACACGGTGTATTGCGCCAGGACCGGTCGAGCCAATCCTTGACTCGAAAAGTCCGATCCGGTTGCCCTGACGCGCCCTTGTACGTGCCTGGCGGCACGCGATCCTCGGCAGGTAACACCTACCCTATCGGCCACACAACAAAGAGCCCTTGAGAGCGCCGAAGCTTTTTTCAGCCCTTGGTTTACAACGACTGTTGCGTTGACATTGCTCACGGCGCAATGGCGCGAAGCTGTGCCGATTGCAACGTGCCGCTAGCTGCCTTGGTGGTCCCCCAAAAGCCAATCTGCTATCGTGACCTTGCCGGTTAGCGGAACTTGTCCGTGACCCTTTGCGGGCGCCGCGAAGATTGTCGGCTGCGTCGTCTCTGCCGACGCGCGAGCGCCGACGCGAAATTGCACCTACCCACGTTGCATCTTGGTCTGAGTCATGCCCCCATCGAGCGACCACGCAGTGAGCGAGATTGTCGATTTCGCAAACCTTGAGCCCGTGGCCTGTCCTTGTGGCGCCGCGCGGCGGGCTTTTCTCGACGTTGCCGACCTCCCGCTCTCGGTCCACCAGACCGAGATCTCCGTCGACGCCCGCACCCACTATCACCGCCGCTTGACCGAGGTCTACTACATCCTGGAGTGCGGGCCGGATGCGGCCCTGGAGCTGGATGGGCAACAAGTGACCGTGGCGGTGGGGAGTTGCATCCGAATTCCACCTGGCGTGCGACACCGCGCGGTCGGCAGCATGAAGGTGCTGGTAATCGTCTCTCCAAAATTTGACCCGGCCGACGAGTGGTTTGATTGACCCGCACCTTTCACAGGGCGGCCCCGTTGCTGCAGCGAATCGCCATGAACCGCCTTCGCCGCGCAATTTGCCGCGAACCTCCGGCACCCTTCTGGCGTATTACCGCTGAGTAAAGCCAAGATTCATCAGTATGGCAGTGGTTCGATTGAGGGGTGTGCTCGCCCGGGCGGAAATCGTGCAAACTCCAACAGGAACTAGGTGTCATTCTTACGCGCGACCGAACGTTTTTTGCTCACCAAACAACAACGACCACCAGGGTTTTCCCGAACGATCGCCGGCGTCTTGCCCGGCCCCGGCAGGCGTCGTATCCTAACACTAGACCCGAGGGCACGGTCTCGAGTCACGCGGTCCGGAGCAACCCAGTCCCGGCTGCTGCACGGTCCTGCCCTCCTCCGACCACTCTCCCGCCCGTAAGCGCCACCCCGAGCCAACCTGGCGAAAGCAAATGCCACTGCCAGCCTTGGTCAAGAGCCGTGCGTACTTCCTAATCCATTTGCACCAACTGGTTTTGCGAGCCCGCCATGAGATTGATCGTTAGCCTGTCGCGCTTTCGAGCGGCTGTCATCATATTAGGTCTGCTGGCAGCACTTTCTGTCACGGCGATGCGCGGCGCAACGGCCGCTGAGGCCGACCCGCTGGATTGGCCCAATTGGCGCGGTCCGGAGCAAAACGGGGTCTCGCGCGAAACCGGTCTGATCGATTCCTGGGATCCGGAAGGCGGCGTGCAAGGCAACGTCCTCTGGACCAATCGCGAGCTCGGCGGCATCTCCACGCCGATCGTGATGAACGGCAAGCTGTACACCCTCGTCCGTTCCGAGCCCGGCACAACGCGCGAAGGCGAGAAGGTCGTCTGCGTCGATGCCGCGACGGGCAAGAAGATCTGGGAAAACAAGTTTAACGTCTACCTTTCCGACGTGCCGGCCGAACGCATCGGCTGGTCGAACTGCGTCGGCGATCCGGCGACCGGCCGGGTCTACGCCCTGGGCGTTTGCGGGTTGTTTCAGTGTCTCGACGGCGAGACCGGCAAGACCGTCTGGAGCCGCTCGCTGAGCGAAGAGTTCGGCCTGTTGACCACCTACGGCGGACGAACCAACGTGCCGGTGGTGTTCGACGACCTGGTCATCATTAGCGGCGTGGTCACCGGTTGGGGCGATATGGCCCGGCCGGCGCATCGCTTTCTCGCCTTCAACAAGGCCGGTGGCGAAGCGGTCTGGTTCAACGGCACGCGGCCGTTGCCCGAGGACACGACCTACAGCACTCCGGTGCTGACCGCGTTCAACGGCCAGGCGGCCCTGGTGTTTGGCTCGGGCGACGGCGGGGTCCACGCCTGGCAGCCGCGCACCGGCAAACCGATCTGGACGTTTAATCTTTCGGCCCGCGGCATCAATACGTCGCCGGTAGTCGACGGCACCCGCGTCTACATCGGGCATGCCGAGGAGAACGTCACCGATCGATCGACGATGGGCGCGATCGTCGGCATCGACGGCACCAAGACCGGGGACATCACGACCACGGGCGAACTGTGGCGAAACCCGGGCATGGTCGGCAAGAGCTCGCCGATCGTGGTCGACGGCCGGCTGTATGCGTTTGACGACGGCGGCAAGCTGTACGTCATCGACACCGAGACCGGCAAATCGGTGGGCAAGCCTGTGAAGATGGTCGGCACGATCATGCGGTCCAGCCCCGTGTATGGCGACGGCAAGATTTACGCCTGCACGACCAGTGCCTGGCACATTTTTGAGCCGACCAAGACCGGTGCCAAACTGGTGCACAAGCTGCGATTGTCGGAAGAGGACGAGGTCACTGCCTCGCCCATCATTTCGCACGGTAGGGTTTACCTGACGACCGGCGCTCAGCTTTATTGTCTGGGCAAGGCCGACGCCAAGCCCGCGGCCACGCCGCGCCCCGCGCCACCGCAAGAGACCCCGGTGGCGTCGGACGACGCGCCGGCCCAGGTCCAGGTGGTGCCGGCTGAGGTGGTGTTGGCGCCGGGCAAGGCGCTAGACTTCACCGTGCGGTTGTTTAATGCCAGGGGGCAATTTTTGAAGAACACCACCGCCAGCTTCTCGCTGGCCGGACCTGGCGAAATCAACAAGGAAGGTCGCTACCTGGCCGCCAGCGCTCCGGCGCACACGGCCACGATCCTCACGGCCAAAGTTGGCGACTTGCAAGCCCAGGCCCGCATCCGCGTGGTGCCTGATCTGCCCTGGAAGTTTGACTTTGCGGACAACGAAGTGCCGGTGACCTGGGTCGGAGCCCGCTATCGCAACATTGTGCGCGACGTAAAGGGTGACAAGGCGATGGTCAAGGTCACGACGATTCCCAAGGGCACGCGCAGCCAGTCTTGGATGGGCCGGCCGGACTTTCACGACTACACGATTCAGGCCGACGTGATGGGCGCAATAACCAACAACAAGCTGCCCGACGCCGGCGTGATCGCCCAGCGTTACACTTGCGACCTGATGGGCGCGAGCCAGCAAGTGCAGATTCGCTCGTGGACGCCACAACTGGCGAGGTTCTCCAAGAGCGTGCCCTTCAAGTGGGAGCCCAACGTCTGGTACACGATCAAGTTCCGCGCTGCGGCCGAAGACAGCAAAGCCGTCCTTAAGGCCAAGGTCTGGAAGCGGGGCGAAAAAGAGCCCGAGAAGTGGACGATCGAGGCGGTGGACGAAGAGCCCAACCTGGTTGGCAGCCCCGGCTTGTTCGGCAACGCCAACGATTCGGAAATCACGATCGACAATATCCTGGTCACGAAGAACAAGTAGGGAATTTTCCCCACGACGAAACGAACGCCGGCAGACGGCCGGGCGACATACGCACCGCGAGCGCGCAGGGCCGATGAAACGGTCGCGGCCGCAGCGATGCAACCAACGGAATCTCAAATTCATCGGGAGAGATGATTCGCCATGAAAACGGTTGTTAGCACTGCGGCGCTGGTGGCGCTTGTTGCACTGGGATTACTGGGCAATTCACGGCTGCAAAGCGAGCCCCTTGCGCCGAAGCGCGGCGCCACCGCCGGCCGCGAGGTCGCGCTGGCCGCCGCCGCGCCGGAGAAGAAGATCGACCTCTCGGTCGACGCCAAGCCGAAAGGCGTCGGCGCCGGCGACTGGGGTCAGTGGGGCGGATCAACGGTCCGCAACAACACGCCCGAGGGCAAGAACATCGCCACTGAATGGGCCGTCGGCTCGTTCGACAAGACCGGCAAGTGGGTCAAGGACGACAGCAAGAACATCAAGTGGGTCGCTCACCTGGGTTCGCAGTCCTACGGCAATCCCGTGGTCGCCAACGGCCAGGTCTATGTCGGCACGAACAATGGCAATGGTTATCTGAAGCGCTACCCGGCCACGATCGACCTGGGTGTGTTGGTCTGCTTCAGCGAGAAGGATGGCAAGTTCCTCTGGCAGCACTCCAACGAAAAGCTGCCCACCGGCCGCGTGCACGACTGGCCGCTGCAAGGCGTCTGCGCCGCGCCGCTGGTTGAAGGCGAGCGGGTGTGGTACGTCACCAATCGCGGCGAAGTGGTCTGCCTGGACGCCAAGGGCTTTCATGACAACAAGGACAATGGGCCGGTCACCAACGACCCCGGCCGGTTATTTGACGTCGTCAAGAACGACGACCCGGCCAAGGACAAGTTGGCCGACATCGCTAAAGGCCTGAAGGCCGGCAAAGTGACCGACGCGCTGGCCGCCGAGTTTAAGGCCGCGGGGCTGGAGTTGCCGGCCGACGCCAAAGTGGCCGCCGATGGCGCCAACTACAAGATCACCTTCACGCCCAAGGGCGGGGCAGCCCGCGAAGTTCAATTACGCACCGAGGGTCCCCGGCTGAGCGTCTATAAGCTGATCAACGTCGACGACAAGGATGAGGCCGACGTCATCTGGCGCGTCAACATGATGAAGCAACTGGGCACCTCGCAGCACAACATGTGCAGTTGCTCGGTCACTGCCGTGGGCGACGTGCTATTCGTCAACACCTCCAACGGCGTCGACGAGGGGCACATCAACCTGCCGGCTCCCGCCGCGCCCACGTTTATCGCGATGGACAAGAACACGGGCAGCGTGCTCTGGACCGACAACTCGCCGGGCACCAACGTGCTGCACGGCCAATGGTCGAGCCCCGCGTTTGCAGTGCTGGGCGGAGTGCCGCAAGTGATCTTTGGCGGCGGCGACGGCTGGGTTTACAGCTTCCGTCCGGATAGCGTCAAGGACGGCAAGCCCGAGCTGCTCTGGAAGTTTGACTGCAATCCGAAGGAATCGAAGTACGTGTTGGGCGGCCGGGCAGACCGCAACCACATCATCGGCACCCCAGTCGTTCACGACGGCATGGTCTACATCGGCGTCGGCGAAGACCCCGAGCACGGCGAGGGTGTGGGCCACTTGTGGTGCATCGATCCGACCAAGCGCGGCGACGTCAGCCCCGAGCTGGCCTTCAACGTCAAGGACCTGACCAAGCCAATCGAGCATCACCGCATGCAGGCCGTGAACAAGGAAGCCGGCGAGGTGGCCCGGGCCAACCCCAACTCGGCCGCCATCTGGCACTATTCCTCCTACGACCTGAACCACAACGGCAAGGTCGAGTTTGAAGAGACCATGCATCGTACCTGCGGCACCGTGGCCATCAAGGATGGGCTGCTCTTCGTTGCCGACTTCAGCGGCCTGTTCCATTGCCTCGACGCCAAGACCGGCATCCCCTACTGGACGCACGACATGCTGGCCGCGGCCTGGGGATCGCCGATGATCGTCGACGACAAGGTCTACATCGGCGACGAGGACGGCGACATCGCCATCTTCAAGCTGTCGAAAGAGTCGGACCTGATCGGCGAGGTGCCGATGTCCAGCTCGGTCTATAGCACGCCGGTCGTGGCCAACAACATCCTGTTCGTCGCCGACAAGGATCACTTGTTCGCGATCGAGAACAAGGAAGAGTAAAGGATTGTCCGCGGCTTAAGAGTCGCCGAACTTCCAGAGATTGGCCGGGGGATCGCATGAAACGCGTGCTCAGCGTCGGCCAATGCTCGGCCGATCACTGGTCGATTCGCAACTTGCTGGAGGGGGACTTTCAGGCCGAGGTTGTCGCCGCGCATTCGGCGGCCGACGCCATGGCCCAGCTCCGTGCCGGCAAGTTTGACCTGGTGCTGGTCAACCGCGTGCTGGATGCCGACGGCGCGGCCGGTTTGCCGATCATCCAGGCGATCAAGGCCGACGATGCGTTGTCCAAAGTGCCCGTGATGCTCGTGACCAACTTCCGCGAGCATCAAGAGCAGGCGGTCGCCGCCGGCGCCGAGCCGGGCTTCGGCAAAGCCGAGCTGAACAGCGCCGCAGTGCGCGAGACCTTGCGCGGGTATCTTGGCAGCTAGGCGCCTGTTACATACGTCAACGGGTAGCCAGGCCGAGTGGGCCTAGGACTTGACCTTCCAGACGATGCCAAACGCGACCGCCGCCACCGGCAGCGCGACGAGCGTGGCGAGCAGGAAGCTCCAGCCCAGCACCTGGTAGAGCACGATGAAGGAGAAGGTGCCGGCGTTCAACGACAACAGGGCGAAGTTCCGCCGCTCGGTCTGTTGCTCGGGTGTCAGCGGGCCCGAGGCTTTGGCCGCCGCCGGAGCCGCCGCCGCGGGGGCTGCCGTGCCTGCGACCGGTGCGGCGGGCGCTGCAGCGGCAGCGGGCATCGGCGCGGCCGTGCCATCGCGGGGCACATGTTTGGCGATCACGTCGTTGATGTTCGCAGGCGAGCAGAGCACGGTCCGAATCGGCATGTCAAACCGCAGCCGCAACTCCTCCTCGACGTTGGGGTCAATCGGGTTGGGCGAAGCCACGAGCAATTGCTTGTCGTCCACCATCACGGGCACGCAGGAATGCTGCCGCGCGATCACCGGCGGCACGCGCGAGATCAGCGCCGGATTGAGCGGAATATCCGTGAGGTCCAAATAGGGCAGGCCGATCGATTCGGCATAGGCCGGCAGCACGGCCTCGTACTTGGCCAGCTTCTGTTGCACCAGCGCGTCGCGCACCTCCACGTTGATCGCCTTGGCAAAGTTGCGGGCCTTGTCCAGCGCCGCCTGGTCCACGACCTTGTTTGCCAAGAGGATCTGCTCGAAGGTCCGCCGCTTGCTGGAGCCCACCTCCTTGCGGCCCAAGGTCGCGTCGTACTCGCCTTTGCGACGCGCGTCCGTCAGACAAAGCATCGCTCGGGCCAGCTCGTTGAGCAGGTCTTGCGATTGCTTGGCAAACTCGCCCGCCGCATACTTGCGCACGTGGGCGTTCATCGCCCGATAGTGCTCACGGACCTTGGCCGGGTCGTCTTCGAACTTCTTCAGCCGCAGCAATTGATAGTGGCTGAGCGGCCGGGCGGGTTCGGCAATCTTCAGCCAGTCACGGTAAACGTCAAGCGTGGGCATGGACGAGGGCACGTTCAGAGAACAGGGTTGTCAAACACCGATGAGCACGGCAAGTGATCTTAACCGGCAGCGGACCGCTTAGTCGACCCGGTAGTCGCCGGCCAGGTTGGTAAACGCGTCGAGCTGTGTGGCCGAAAGGCCGCCACGTCGCTCGATTTCGATGGCCGCCTCTTTGCCGCCGGTCTTGTCCTGGGCCCGCACCCGCACCCGGCCCGACTCGTCAAAGGCGTAGATCACCTCGATCGGCGAGCCCTTGGGCAGGTTTTCTGGCAGGCCCGTGATGCGAAAATTTCCCAGCATGGAACAGGCGGCTGGATCTGGCGCATCGCCTTCCATCACTCGGATATTCACCCGCTGCTGATTGGGTTCGCTGGTGGCGAACGTGCGGCGGATCTCGACCGGCAGTTTGCTGTTGCGCGGAATCATCACGTGGTTGACCATTTTGCCGGTCTTGGGATGCCGGGCTTGCACACCCAGTCCATGCGAGTTGACGTCTTCCTGCTTGACGCTGCGCAGACGCTTTCTCACTCGCTCGGCAATCTCGCTGGATTCACCGCGAAACTTGGCCTCGAGAATCGCGGCATGGATCGCTGCGCCCTGCGCCACCGCGGTGTGCGGCGACAGACCACGATACGGCTCGCGGCCGGTCAACTGCTGCAAGGCCTCGCCCACCTTGGGCATCAAGGTCGAGCCGCCCACCAGCACGATGGCATCCAGGTCCTTGACCGTCACCTCGGCCTGCTCGATCACCAGCTGCGAGGTGTCGACCGTGCGCTGCAGCAGGTCGGCGGTCATGTCTTCAAACTGCTCGCGCGTGACCGTGAGCGACAGCGACTTGCCCTCGTGGCGGCAAGCGATCGTGGCCTGGGTGCCTTCTGAGAGTTGAATCTTGGCCTGGTCGGCATCGTGCCGCATCATCTGCAACGTGGCCGGCGACTGGCGCGGATCGACCTTATGCTTCTCCATAAACTGCTCGGCCACGAAGTCCACCAGGCGATCGTTCCAGTCGATGCCGCCCAGGTGCACGTCACCGTCAGTCGCCAACACTTGAAAGTGCGTGGGCGTGTAACGCACCACGGTGACGTCGAACGTGCCGCCCCCCAGGTCATAGACCAGCGCCTGCCGGGGTCGCTGTCCCTGGGACTCACCTGCGCCCAGCTCACCACGATGCCAGGCATAGGTCAACGTGGCGGCCGTCGGCTCATTGATGATGTCCACGACGTTTAAGCCCGCGATCCGGCCTGCGTCTTCCGTGGCCTTGCGCCGCGCGTCGTTAAAGTAATAGGGCACCGTGATCACGGCGTTGCCGATCTTGCCGATCCGTTTTTCACCGTCCTGGCGGAGCTTTTTGAGAATCAGAGCCGACAGGAACTCGGGCGTAATCTCGCGGCCGTCAAAAGTGCGCTTGAACTCGGCGCTGCCCATGTGCCGCTTGACCCGGTCGACGACGTGGTCGGGGTCTTCCATGGCGGCCCGCGTGCGGCTGGGGCCCACCACCACGTGGCCGCTCTCGGCCAGCACGATCAGACTGGGCGTTTCCACCTCGTCGTCGTCATTGGCGATCGGCACCGGATTGCCTTCGGGATCCAACTGCGCAAGGGTCGAAAAAGTCGTGCCCAGGTCGATACCGACCGTGTGGCCTGGCTTGAATTCCATGAGTTGCTCACTTCGCCCAGTGGGGAGGCTTCGCACACTTCGCGGCAACGGTTGCCGGCGAGCGGCGCGGCATCGACCGCGCTCTCCGCCATCGTGCGGGGAGAACGCGAAAGGCCTCCGACCTCGCGTGTGGAAGGGGCGCGACCTGGAGGCGCTTGATAAGAGCGATTGTCGATGGCGCAGGTGCGAGAGTCAAGCAACGCCCCCGGCAAGGGCGCGAGTGGTGAGCGAATGTGCAGACCCGCCTGGGATCGACGTTATTCGTCGATCACTTCCTTGACCGGCTGCACGAAGTGCGGGGTCTTGGCCGAGGCCGACAGCTCAGAGGCCTTTTTGTCGGCCTGCTTCCGCTGGCTGTATTCAAACAAGGCCACCCGCTTCATCGACTGGTTAAAGACGCCCCAGAAAGCCTTTAGACGGACCTCTTTGGCGGTCTTGGCCCGGCTCTTGCGCTTGGTGGGCTTCTTCTTGCCGTCTGCCTCGGGCTTGACTGCGGCCTTCTTCTTGGTCTTGCCTTCGGCGCGTTCAGCGGCGTCGGACTCCTCGCGTAACTCCTTGCGATTAAGAACTTTGCGCGCCATTAATTAGTTCCCCAAGGCTGGGACGAAGAGTCGATTTGCCAGTAAATGCATCAGGGTTGGGCGATCCGCCTCCCCGGCTGTAGCGACCCATCATACCGGATTCTGCCCAGCCTCGCTAGTTGGGCACGCAAAGTGCATCCCGGGCTGCCGCAGGGTCCAAGAAGCGCTTAGGGACCTGGCGAATCCGGCGACAGGTCCTGGGGAGGCACTTCCTCGACCGGCTCCTCCTCAACCGGGGTCGCCCCGGCCGGCGGTGTGCCTCCGCCCAAGCGAACGTAGCGGGCGCGACCCTGGGCATACTCCCGCGAGCTGGGCTCTTTTGCCAACTTGTCCGCGGCCGCTTGGCCCCGTTGCTGTTCAAACAGCCGTCGCAGGTAGGTGCGGCACCAGCCACAGCCCGTACCCGCTCCAAAACAATCGGCCAGTTGACCGGGGCGCGCGGGTTTCTCGACGCGGATGTAGTTGATCACCTTGCGCTTGGTGACGTGAAAGCACAGGCAGAGTTCGTCGTCGAGTTCCATACCACGCACTGACTCTGGGTCTAGGCCTCGGTCGCCAATCGCAGCGCGATCTGGCAAGCATGCTCGAAGGCCGTGACGTCAAGAAACTCTTCGGTGGTGTGAATGCGATTCTGACCGCAGCCCAGCGTGACCGTGGGAATGCCGTGGGCGGTCATCCAGTTGGCGTCGAGCCCGCCGTTACTGATCGCGCGCTGCGGCTCCAAACCGACAGCGCGGATGGCTCGCTCCGCCTCGACCAGCGCCGGCTCATCGTCTGCCAGGCGAAAGGCCTCGTAGTCTGCGCGCCCTTCAAACCGCACGCTGCCGTGCTTGCCTTCGGCGTTCTTCACCTGCGCTGCGGCATCGCGAAAGGCGGTCTCGATCGCCTTAACGATGCGGTCGCGAAAATTCTTGTTGTGGCTGCGGGCTTCGGCCTTGAGCGTGACTTGATCGGTCACGACGTTGGTGGCCTCACCTCCGTGGATGTAGCCCACGTTGCTCGTGCCCGCCTGACCGTTCTTGAGAATCAGACCATGCCAGCCATCCTCAACCAATCGGGCGATGGCCAGCGAGGCGATGGCGATCGCGCTCACTCCGTGTTCGGGCGCTGCGCCGGCATGAGCCGCCAGGCCAGTGATCTCGATCTTCAAGCGGTATCCGCCGGTGGCACCGATGGTGACCTTGTCGGCGCTGCCGCCATCCCAGTTGAACGCCAGCTTCGGTTTGCCCAGCACGCTCTTCTGCACGTAGTGCGCGCCGTGCAGGCCGACCTCTTCCTGGATCGGCCAAAAAAAGACCAGCGGCGGGTGCGGCAACTTGTGGCGCAAGATTGCCAGCGCCGCGCTCAGCACGACCGCGACGCCGGCTCGATCGTCGGCCCCCAGTCCGGTCGACTTGTCGGCCGAGCGGACCGTGTTGCCTTTGCGCACCGGCTTGGCGCCGACGCAAATCGGCACGGTGTCCATGTGGGCCATCAGCAGCCGCTTGGGCCCGCGCACCGTACCAGGCATCTCAAAGATCAGGTTGCCCGTTTCGCCGGCCAGGGGAGTTCGCTTGTGGGTGTCGTCCGTGCGGATCGCCCCCGCCGCAGCGCCGGCGGCACGGAGTTGCTTGGTGATAAACTCGACCACGGCCCCTTCCTGACCGCTTTTGCCGGGAATGGCCATCAACTCCATCGCCAGAGCCAAGGCTTCCTTGGGGTCGAGTGCGAGCTTGCCCCCGGCGACCTTGGCAGGGCGGCGCGCGGACTTGGATCTTGGCTTTGACGTTTGCTTGGTGGCCATGGGGACTAGCGCTGACTCTGGGGATGATTCGGGGATGTCGCCGCCCCTGTTGCGGCGGCCTGCTGCTCCTTATGCTAGTCGATCGCAGCGCGGCGTGACAGCAGCGCCGTGACAGCAGCGCGGCGACCGACCGCAAACCCTTTGCATCGCCACGACGACCATCCCACCACGCCCCCTGCATCTGCTCGCCATGGCCGACCGCCCGTTGCGCTTCTTTCTGGCTGGGATCATGCAAGGCTCGCACCTGTCGGCCACGATCCACAATCAACGTTACCGCCAGGACCTCAAGCAGTTGCTGGCCGGGCATTTTCCCGGCGCCGAGATCTACGATCCGCTGGCCGACCACAGCGACTCGTTGAACTACGACGACCAATTGGGCCGCACGGTTTTCTTTCATCACAACCGGATGTGCGCCGAGGTGGACGTGGTGGTCGCGTTCGTGCCCGAGGCGTCGATGGGCACGGCCATTGAAATGTGGGAAGCCCATCAGGCCGGCAAGGTCGTGCTCTCGATCAGCCCACTGGAGCACAACTGGGCGGTGAGGTTCTTGAGCCACGCGGTGTATGCCGACGTCGACGAATTCACCGCGGCACTTGCCGGCGGACAGGTCGCAGAGCGGATCGACGAAGTGCTCGGCCTTTGATCGCAAACGCTAGTGGATCGACTCTAGCACGGACCGCAGCGATTCTTCGGAGAATTCGGGCGCGGTGACCGACATCTCGAGCAAGGTCGGCCCGCCGCGGCCCTGAAACTTGCCGGCGACCTGCCACATACCGTAGCCCAACGGCTGCGTGCCAATGGTGAATATCGCCGGCTTGCCGTTGATGGTGCGATTCAGATCCACGACCGTTGTCGTAAATGCCGTGCCGGCCTTGGGCTGCAACTTAGCGAACAACGCGTCGAGGTCGGTCTGCTTGAACATGCCGATGCTGTAGCGCCGCTCGGGAAACTGGGTCAGCTTCAGCCAACCGACGGTGGTGGCGTGATACGTCACTTGTTTGGGTCTGACGCTCAGCCGCGCACTGGACGCGGACACCGGCGGCAGCGAGGCCGGGATGTCGATCGAGATGATCTCGTCGGTCAGCGCTCGAACGGCCGCCGGATCGGTGAGCGTCTGCTTGTTCAGTCCTTGAAATGCGACGTACCCGCCGGTCAGCAAAACGACCGCGGCCAGCATCAGCATCGCGGCGAGCGCCAAGGGCAGCTGCCACGAGCGCCGGCGGTTGGGTTCGAGAACCGCGGCATCGGCGGCTGGGTCAGGCATTGCCATGGGAATCGCGCCACCGAGACAAGGCACGTTGCCGCGCGGGTTACTTCATCGAGTTGACGATGTCCAGCACTTGCTGTTTGTCGTAGTTGGCGGTCCGCAGCCGCAGGATCAGAATCGCGGGTCCGCCATTGCCGTGAAAGGCGCCGGTCACTTCCCAATATTCCTGCTTGGTCTTCGGCGCGTCGCCCCGCACGAGCTTGAACTTGGCGTCCTCGTCGTTGACTTTGGTCTCGATCGTGTCCGATTCCTTGACGTCCAGTTCCTCGTGATCGCCGGGCTGGTTTTCGCGCATCGATTGGCGCAGCTGTTCCTCGAAGTCGCCGCCGCCGGCCATTTGTTGACCGAATTCGCCAAGTCCCACGAACTCGTCGTCGGTCGCGCCCTGATAAAAAGCTCCGCACATCAGCCGCCCGCCGAAAATGGGGATCGGCATGTCCACGGCATACTTGGGCGTGAGCGACTCGGGCAATTTGATCGACACCACCTCGTCGGTGATCTCGCGAATCTTGCCCGCGTCCTCGGTGACGGACTTCTTGGCAAGTTGCGCGACGTACACGCCGCCCAGGCCGAAAACGCCGCAACACAGCAACAAGAGCAGGCCGCAGCCAATGCCGAAGCCCAACAGCACCTTGGTCGTGCCGCTCATGCCTTGTCGCGGCGGTTGGACCTCGTCGTAGGGGTTCATCGGTCCGGCCATGGATCGGGCTCCTGAATGGAATTGCTGGGATTACGTCCGTGTGTGTAGCGTTGCGCGGGCCATTGTCGTGTGGCCCGCGGGCAGTGTCAATTTCGGACTTTGCCGATTCGACGACGCTTTCGATTACCGACATTGCCGCGGCGGCGTATAATCGTTGCTTACCCAATGCGGCTCGCCGCTGTTTCCCCGACCATTGCACTGCGATTCATGCGTCATCTGCTCGACACCTCGGCCGACGACCTCGCCGCCTGGCTTGCCCAGCGCGGTCAGCCCCGTTACCGCGGCGCGCAGATTCGACACTGGTTATTCGCCGGCCGCGCGCCAGAATTGGCCGATATGTCCGACTTGCCCCGCACCTTGCGCGAGGCCTTGGCCGAAGACTTCCAGCTTTGGACCACGCAGACCACGGCCCACCGCCGTAGCGATGACGGTACCGAGAAGCTCCTGGTGGGGCTGCACGACGGAAATCAGATCGAATGCGTGCTGCTGCGCGACGGCGAGCGCCGCACCATTTGCATCAGCACCCAGGTGGGCTGCGCCATGGGTTGCGTCTTTTGCGCCAGCGGCATGGCGGGCGTCGCGCGCAATTTGACCAGCGGCGAAATCCTCGAGCAGATGCTCAGACTCGACCGTCTCTTGCCCGCCGACGAGCGATTGAGCCATATCGTCGTGATGGGCATGGGCGAGCCCTTGGCAAATCTCGACGCGCTGCTGCCTGCGCTGGAGCTGGCAAGTGCTCCCGAAGGGCTGGGAATCAGCCCGCGACGGATCACGATTTCGACCGTCGGGTTGCCGCCCGCGATCCATCGACTCGCCGAGCGCAATGCGCGCTACAACCTGGCGGTTTCGCTGCACGCTCCCGACGACGATTTGCGCAATCAACTGGTCAAGGTCAACCGCCAGACGGGCTTGACCGAGATTCTGGCCGCAGCCGATCGCTACTTCGACGCGTCGGGGCGCCGCTTGACCTTTGAGTACGTGCTGCTTGCGGGCGTCAACGATTCGGTCGACCATGCGCGACGGCTGGCGGCGCGGATCGGCCGCCGCACGGCGCTGTTGAACGTGATTCCCTACAACCCGGTCGCTGAGTTGCCCTACGGCACGCCCTCGGCCGGCACCGTGGCGCGGTTTGTTGAGGCGCTGCGCAATGCGGGCATCAACGTCTTTGTTCGCGAGCGAAAAGGAGACCGCATCGACGCCGCCTGCGGTCAACTTCGCCGCGCTCAGCTGCCGGCCACGCCGATCGTGGCAGGGCCGGCTGTCGAGACTTCCTGAACCGCCCGGGGTGGCATCGAAGGTCAGCTACCCGCCCAGCGTTTTTGTGCGATACCGCGCGCAACTTTTGACATCGACGGTCGAGAGATCGACGCGGCGTGATACCACGGCGAAGTTCGAGTTATTTCTTGGAATTTTCTTGCAATCGCACCCCGCAATGGTAGTATGCCCGCGCACTTCAGATACGCCACTAAGCTCCGGTGAGTAGCGCTAGTGATCAGCACGCGGTAAGCGATTCGCACGACCGATCGACCCGTCGCTTGGCTATTTCGACGGCTCCCTTCCTGATCGGTTTCCTCGGCTGCACGCGGCAGTTTCAGGTTTTGATACAAACGCCGCGTCGCGCCGTCCGAAACGCCTACCTTTGCCATAGGTGATCCAGGCGATCGCCGCGCTGACCCGTTGCCGCGCAATCATGCGCCAACGAGTGGGACGCAAGTTCTCGACGGGGTGACCATGTTTCGGTCCTACCGCGAGTTCAAGTGCAATCGCCCGCCCCATCCACGAACAGCGACGAGACAGACCGAGAGGCTCTCAGGGCGCACTGGCCCGCCAGGCGTCGACACTACACACCACGCGGTACTCACTTGAGAGGAATGTCTTATGAACACTTGCATGCGGCTCGCGCTGTTGGCCCTCTGTATCGGCACCTGGAACCTCGCACACGCTGACGACCTGACGCCTCCGCCTTGGCAGCGCGGCGGCCCGCTCACGACCTCCGCCGAATGGGATTTCCTGCAAGGCTCTCCCATCACGCCGCCCGATGGCAACTCCGTGCCCACCGTCATCGGCGATGGCAGCGGCCCTGGCGCCGTCCCGACCGCCTCCGCGGGCCCCGGACTCAATTGGATTCCGTTTGACGGCACCGGCGGCTGGATCGGCCCCGGCGACATGATCTTCGACATTCCCAACTGGATCGACAAGGAGCCGCTCAAGCTCGTCTGGATCCAGATGACGTATCAGGAAAACCCCGCGACCGGTTTTCCCGGCGTGACCAGCATCGTGGCCACTGACCCTCTGCCCACAAGCGTCGCGTTTCTTGGACTGACGGACATTCCATTTCCGGGCAGCACGGTGCCGGGATTGCGCTATCGACTGGAGCGCTGGGAGATCCGGCCCAATCCGGACTTCGAACGACTCGTCGTGACATTGCCGGCCGATTCGGTCTTGAGCCAGGTCGTGATCGACACGATCTCCGTGCCCGAGCCGTCGAGCCTGGCCTTGGCGAGCGTCGCACTGGCGCTGGCCGGGGTTGGAGCTTGGCGCCGTCGCGTCGCGCATCGTGCCTGACCGCAACGTCTGCGGTGCGAGTTCCGATTCACTTCGACCGATTTCATTTCACCGAACCCCTTAAGCGGAGCATTTTCCATGAAGACTCAATTCTGTGTTTCGTTGTGCATCGCTTTGCTGACGCTGGTTTCGAGCACGTTGGCCGACGACTTGCAGCCCCCAACCTGGCGCGGCGGCCCGTTGTCGACCGTGGCCGAATGGGATTTTCTGACCCCCGGCGCCGGTCCTCCGGACGGCACGAGCGTCGTGGCCGTGGTCGGCAACTCCGGCGGAATCCCCACGGCCTCGCAGAGCGCCGGCATCACCTGGAGCGTGTTTGACGGGACCGGCGCCTGGACTGGCGATGCCGGCACCAACGGCGGTTCGATCGACTTCAGCATTCCGAACTGGATCGACACCGAGCCCTGGAAGTTGATCTGGATCCAGATGACCTATCAGCCGGGCCCCGTGATAGGCGGCCCGAGTGTGACGAACATCGTGGCCAATGACCCGCAGGGTATCAGCGGAATTCAATTTCTGGGCGCCAACGAGTTTCCGATCATCGGCAACCTCAGCATGATTCAGCGGATCGAACAGTGGCAGATTTTCCCGAATCCGGACAACGAGCGGATCACGATCTTCATTCCGCCCACGGTCGCATTGAGCCAGGTCGTGATTGACACCATTTCCGTGCCCGAGCCGTCCAGCCTGACGTTGGCCAGCGCCGCCGCGGTATTGGGGTGGGTGGGCGTTTGGCGTCGTCGCCGTGCGCGTAGAAGCTAGTGAGCGGCGGGAAGGGATTTCGCACTCGGCAGGGACCCGTCGAAGCGCCGCCGGCTGAGTTGGCGCCGCACCTGGCGCCAGCTCGGCCGTTTTTTGCAGCGAAGAGTTCTTGGCTGTGGACGCACCGGGGCGGCCTCACCAAGATTCCTCAAAAGCGACCGTCGGCTATTGCGCGTTGGCCGCTGCGCCGACGGGCAGGCCTAGCGTCCAGAGCACGCCGTTGACCACCAGTCCGCGATAGGGGGCCAGCCGCCAGTTGTCGTCAAAGTGCAGGCCGCTGAAGCCGAACGAGCGACCCCCGTCGGGTCGGTCAAATGCCCAGGCGACCGTTTGTGGACCGCCGTCGATCGTGACCTCAAGCACCGGATGGATTGCCGTGGCCGGCTGGGCGAACTTGAGTTGATAGTAGAACTCATCGCGAACGTGAAACGGCCCGAGTCCCGTGGCGATCGCATGTCGCGGCTCGGCAGCTCGGGCCTCAGTCTCGACGACCTGGTACTTGCGGTCCGGCCCGCCGTGGCAACCGCCGAAAAGCTTGACAAAGGGGGCGATCGGCGCGGCGTCTTTGGTGCCGATGGCCCAGTGGATCGCCGACAGCCCTCCGCGCCGTGCCGCCAAGCGCGACAGTGCTTCATAGCGGCGCGGATCGTTCTGGCACCAACGTGCACCCTCGGACAAGAACAACACAGCGCCGTCCGCCTTGGCCAGTAGCTCGGGACCTTCGGTCCAGGGTTCGTCCGCCTTGACCACCGTGACGCTCAGACCTTCGACGCCGGCGAGCAACTTTGCCAATCGCTCAAGGCCGGGCAGATACTCATGGGTCGTAGGCGGATGGTTGTCAGGTCCCTGGCCGATCAAGAGCAGCCGCTTGGGTCGCTCATCGGCCACCGCGATGGTCGACAGGAGCGTGACGATGACGATGGCCAACAGGCCGCCCGACGGGATGCGTTGATTCACACGTAGCACGGTGACCTCGTCAAATGGAACTGGCAATGTCGGACTAAATGTCGATCTCAGCGGGCAATAAAAAAACCGCAGCGGTCCCGCGTGGGAACCGCTGCGGCTATTGTAACCAAGGACCGCCAGAGTGGGACGCGTTAGTTGCTGGCGATCACGCTGTTGGAATGCTGACGCACGAACGCCAGGTCGGCATGGCTGAGTCGATCGAGCGAGACGGTCGTGTACTTGCCCGTCTCCTTCAGCAGCCGCACGTGGGTCTGGCTGACCATGACCAGTCGCGCCTTGACCTCGTACTTGCCGGTGCTGTCGGTCCAAGTGCGGAGGGCATTGGTCGACTCGGCCGTGACCGGCTGGGCGACCTCGGCAGTCCGTTCGGTCGCCTGGGTCGGCTCGGCAAACAGCTCGTCCAGTTCGGCCTGGTTGGCCACCGGAGCGGTCGTTGCGGGCAGACGGGTTTCCTTGAACAGGTCGTCCACTTCGTCCTTCTTCTTGTCGCCGGGAGCGGCCGGTTCTTCCGGCAAGGCGGGCGCGGCCGGCTCGGTCTCTTTGAACAGGTCCTCGACCTCGGCGTCGGGCTTGGCGGGACGGGCCGGCTCTTCCGGCATGTCGTCGGCGGCCGCGGGGGCCGGAGCGGGGTCTTCAAACGTCGGCGCCGGCTCGGGAGCGGGCACTTGCGTGTCGAGCGACGGAGCGGGCGGCTCGGGCGCCGGGGGCGCGGGAGTCGAAGGCTCCAGGGTCGCCGGCGCGGGCAGCGACTCAACCTCGGGCTTATTCAATTGCGAGGGCGCGGGGGTCGGCGCATAGGTGTTTGGCGCCGGCGGGGCCGGGGCATCGTCGGCCGGGGCACTCGGCACGGTCGTCGTCGTGCAGCAACTGGGCGCCGGAGCGCAGGTCACCGGCAGGCACGGCCGGTAACAGCGGTAGTAATAGCGTGGCGGGCAGCAACGCCGAGCGTGGCGAAAGCGGCAAGCCGCCGCTGGGTCGACCGCCAACAGGACCACCGCCATCCAGACCAAAGAAATCTTGCCAATCCGCAGCATCCGAAATTCCTCCTCAATCGGCAAAGTGACCGTGAGTGCCCTGTTTTGAGCAATCATGCTATCTTAGCACCTTCGGTTGAGCAACAACTTCGAAATCAGTTTCCCGCCGAAAATTACCGCGATACCCGCCCGACGATCTATGCCGGTTGGCGCGATCGCGCCGGACGGTCGCGGTCGGTCGTAACGACGACCTGTCGGAGTCGGTCCCAGGACCAGCGGCCCCTGTCGTGGCAACCTTTGCCCACCCGGCTTGGCCACCAGCAGCCCGGCGCAAAAAAAGAGCCGGCCGAAGGCATTGCTCCGGCCGGCTCTCCCGTTATCGGTCTACAGAAACGTTGGCTGTCTTACGGTCCTCGCCAACCTTGCGGTCAGGCGAGGGCAGCAGCCCGTCGGCTGCTCGTTAGACGAGCCACCTCTGGTTGCCACTACTCATATGACCACCTCCTTTCGAACTTGACCATCCCGCTAGCCGGCCAGTCCAGCCTGGCAGCCGTTCGGGTCGATCGGTTCCGCCAGAGCCACGTTCGCCCCGGCACTGGGATTAATAGTAGGCGCGAACCGCGGAGGGTCAAGAGGGGCAAAAGGAGGCTTCGGGCTTCCGGCTACAGGCTTCAGGCATCCGCCTGGCCCCGTGCGATTACTGTCATTTGCCGACATTGCCCTGACTTCGCAAGGACCGTAACAGTGCGGCTAAGACCATCGCGGTTTCGTTTGCAAGTTTTCCAAGCGATTGGAGGTCGTCGCCAATAACTTAGTCCAAACGACCCGCCAGAGAAATCTGGTACTCCAATTCCTTGGTGGACGCGTACGCCAAGTCGAGGAAGCGAACGTACTCGGCGTGGCCGTCTCGGGCGCTTCCCTCAACGATGTTGGAAGCGATCGATACTGCGGCTCGCCGCATTTGGGAAGTCAGTCCGAATAACTCGTCGCGCGGAAAGTTGCGAGTGCGCTGGTACACCATGACCGCCAAGGAATCCGCTAGCTCAAACGCTCGTAGTTTTCGATGGTCTCGCATCGGCGCTCTCCCGCCACGAGTCTAGACCGCCGCAAGCTCAATCAAAAGCAACGAACCGAAAGACAATCGACCTTCCTGTAGCCCGTAGCCCGTAGCCTGTAGCCGGTAGCCTTCCTCAAACCACTCGGCAAATAAAGCACTTCAGATACTCTCCCTCCAGGCAGGTTACGCTCAGCGGGTGGTCCGCGCCGGCGCCGCGCATTTCGAGCACCTGGATATCGCGGCCGGTTTGCTCGGCCACGCCCAGCAGCATCTCCAAAAAGTCTTCGCGCGTGACGTGGCCCGAGCAACTGCATGTCACCAGGATGCCGTCGCGCTCGAGCACGTCGACCGCCAGGCGGTTCAGGCGATGATAGGCCCGCAGCGCGTCGGTTACGGCGTGGCGGCTGCGGGTAAACTTGGGCGGATCGAGAATCACGGCGCCGAACTTTTGCCGACCGACATACGCCTCGAGCGCGGCGAAACCGTCGGCCGTCTGAAACTGCACGTTGGAGACGGAGTTCAACTCGGCATTGGCCCGGGCCAGTGCCACGGCCTTGGCACTGGTATCGTAACCCAGCACTTCCTTAGCGCCGCCGTGCACCACGGCGTTGAGTGCGAACCCACCCGAGTAGCTGAACATGTCCAGCACGGTCCGCCCGGCCAGGTAGCTGGCCGCAGCGCGGCGATTGTCGCGCTGGTCCAGATAGAACCCGGTCTTCTGTCCTTCGGCCAGATCGATGCCATAACGAATTCCGTTCTCGACGATGAACACCGGCCCGGTTGGCGCTTCGCCGCGGATCAAACCGTCACGCAGTTCCAGACCTTCGAACGACGACACGCCTTTCTCGGTGCGCAGAAAAATGCCGCGCGGGTGTAATAGCTCCACCAGCGTGTCGAGCAACTCCTCCAGCCGCAGCGACAGGCCGAGCGACGTGACCTGGATCGAAAGCCACTGGGCGTAACGGTCGACCACCAGCCCGCTCAGACCGTCGGCCTCGCTGAACACGAGCCGCGCGGCGCCCTCCGGTTCGTCGAGCCCCAGCCGGGTCCGCCAACCGACGGCCGCGACCAACCGGTCATGAAAAAAGGTGCGGTCGAGCGCCTGCGTGTTGTCCCAGGTATAGAGCCGCACGCGGATGCGGCTCTTGCTGTTGTAGAGTCCGCGGGCAATGAACTTGCCGGCATCGCTGACCAGGTCCACGACGTCGCCGTCGACGGCCTCGCCCTCGATCCGGGCGATCGCGGTGTCGAGCACCCAGGGATGCCGGCCATAAAAGGGGCGCGCCTTCTTGGGCTTGAGCACCGCCCGGGCGGCGGCAAAACCAGGGGCAACCTCGCGCGCAACGTCTGCGCCAGCGGAAGAAATCTCGGACATGATCGGATACCTGACGGGACGAGCGGAGAGCGGGCAAAGGTCCATCATCCCCCGCTGGGTCCGGGTACGCAAGCCTGGGGACCACCGGAGGGAATGGGACCGTACTGCGATCCCAACTCGGCACCTGTTAGACTGCGGATATGAGCGGAATCGGGTTCTTCTTCGACGCAGGCAATGTCGGCGTGACCTTCGGCGACTCCATCGTATATGCCCATTGGACGACGATTGCCGTCTTCGTGGCCGTGCCGGGCGCGTTGGCGCTCGTCTGGTTCTTTGGTCTTAAGGGCAGGAAGGATTCTCGCCGGTAGTCGCAGCGCAGGGCCGGAGGCCGCGCGGCGGGGCGGCGCGTTGCAGCCTGCCGTGCCCTCGCCTAAGCTTGTCGCTGACCGCCTCAGGCGTTGTGCCTCGGGCGGTGTCTTCGCGTCACACGTGGGGGTCGGACGCATGTCAAATCGCCTGTTTCTCTCGGCCTTGTTGCCGAGTTTGCTCGTCATGAATGTTGCCAGTGCCATTGAGCCTGCCGTGCCGGGGGTCGTGTTGGGAATCCACGGTGGCATCGGCATGGACAAGAAGGACATGACCCCCGAGATGGATCGCCTGCTGCGAGCCGACCTCGAAAGTGCGCTCAAGGCCGGCTATGCGGCGCTCAAGCAGTCCGGGGCCAGCGGACTCGACGCGGTCGAGGCCGCGGTCCGCGTGCTGGAAGAGTCGCCGCATTTCAATGCCGGCAAGGGCGCCGTCTTCACGCACGACGGGCGCAACGAGCTGGACGCTTCGATCATGGAGGGCAGGTCGCGACGGGCCGGCGCCGTCGGCGGCGTAACCACCGTGCGCCATCCGATCGCCGCCGCTCGGGCCGTGATGGAAAAATCCAAGCACGTGCTGCTGATCGGTCCGGGCGCAGAGAGCTTCGCAGTCAAGGTCGGGCTGGAGATCGTCGACCCTAGCTATTTCCGCACCGAGCGGCGCTGGAAGCAACATCAGGAAGACCTCCGTCGCGACGCCGAACGCGAGAAAAAATCGGGCGCCCTTGAACCACGCTCGGCTCAGCCCAATGCAACCCAGCCATGGAGCACGGTCGGCGCCGTGGCGCTCGACAGCGCGGGCAACCTCGCCGCGGGGACGTCGACCGGCGGCATGTCCAACAAGATGTTCGGCCGCGTGGGAGACTCACCGATCATCGGCGCCGGCACTTATGCCGACAACGAGGCCTGCGCCGTCTCGGGCACGGGGCACGGCGAGTATTTCATCCGCCTGGCCGTAGCCTACGACATCGGCGCACTGATGAAGTACAAGGGCCTGAGCGTGGCCGAAGCCGCGGCCGAAGTCGTGCTGGGCAAGCTCAAGGCGGCTGGCGGCGAGGGGGGCGTGATCGCCCTGGACGCCCAAGGCAACTTTGCCATGCCCTACAACACCGAAGGTATGTACCGCGGCTACGTCACGAGCGATGGTCAGTCCAAGGTGCTCCTGTATAAAAACTGACCGACACGCTAACGGCGCTGGCTCAACCGCCGCGGCGCCTGTTCCCGTCGTCGCGACAGTCAACTGCGCGAGGCAACGATGGCCATCTCGGCGACCAATTACTACATCACCCGCAATCTGCGCGAGAACAATCTGCTGCCGCAGCACGGCGCGTTGCTAGAGATCGGCGAGGCCAACTGGTACGGCGATGCCAACCCGCTCGACTTATTGCAGGACATCGACAAGTTTGTGGTCGACCCGGCCCGCCGCTCGGCGCTGGCCGAAAGGTTGCGGGCCACGGTGGGCGACGCCCAGAACGTTGACAAGTTCGACGTCGCAAAGATTTACTACGAGATCTTCTATGCGCCGGTGGAGATGCAGGCCATCGACCTGCACGGCACCGAGCACGCGCAGAAGCTGGACTTAAACGGACCGATCGCGCTCTCGCGCCAATTTCACGTCGTGATCAACAACGGCACGGCCGAGCACGTCTTCAACATCGGTCAGTTGCTGCGGACAATTCACGACGTCACGCTACCTGGCGGGATGATGATCCACGAAAGTCCCTTCACCGGCTGGATCGACCACGGTTTCTATTCGCTCCAGCCGACATTGTTTTTCGACCTGGCCGCGGCCAATGGCTACCTGATCCTGGGAATGCTGATCCAGGATATGTCCGGATATGCGATCACGCAGCTTCCCACGCGGGAATCGGTCTACGAGCTGGCCCAGAGCGGAAAGATCGCCGACAACACGATGCTCATGACCGTGCTGGTGAAGGGCAACGTCGAAGCTCCTTTCCAAATCCCCATGCAGGGATACTATGGAAACAAGCTCAGCGCCGAAGGCGAGCAGGCCTGGCGGGTGATGCGCTAGGTGAGAGTAGTAGGTCTGCGGACCTGCCGAGGTGGCGTGCCCATAGTCGAGCGACCGCGACTACTTGTACAGCGGGCCGGCGATCTCGATGCGGCGAATATCCAGGTGGATGTTCTGCACCGTGTAGGTACCGCCGTGGGTGCCGGCCGGATACCAGCCCCGGCTGTCGGCCTCGCGATAAAAGCGGAACTCAAAGCCGCTGGTGGTCTGCTTGAGCGCCGTGCCGGCGTCAAAGGCCAGGCCGATCGCCTCGGTCTGGCGGCTCTCGATCAGCCGGGCCATCAGCTCCACCAGGGTGTTGTTGCCCAGGATATTGGTCTCGACCAGTTTTTCGCCGCTGATCGGCTGGAGTTCGGCGCCGGGGGGGTCAAGGTTGCGCGTAGCCTGCTTCTGGGCAGCCGGGGTGAGCCGCAACTCGGCCAGGTCAAACGCGTCGCCAAAGTCGAGATAGCTGAGCCGGGCGTTCTTGAGGTTGAAGCCCCGCTGGTCACGATCGCTGGTGGCCTGCGAGAGGTCCATCACGATCGCGCCGCGGGCGCCGATCACGTCCATCTCACGGCCGTTGCGCACGACCACCGCGGTGTTCTCGTCGACGCCGACGCCGTACTTGAGATTCAAGGTCTGCATCGCCACCAGCGCGCGGCCAAAGCGGCCACGGACCAGACAGTGTTGCTCGACAAACCATTCGGGATGCAAAAAGCCCAGCCCTGGCGCCAGCTCTTTGCCCATTTGCACGCCGTCTTCCAACGTGGTCAGCACGCCGCGCGAGTAACGGTACATCTGGTGGCTCATCACGGCCGCGCCCGCGCTGGTGCCGGCGATCACTCCGCCGCGACGATAAACTTCCCAGATGGCTGACAGCATTGGCGTGCTATCACCGGCGCTGGATCCGAGCGCTTGCGTGATGCGTTCTTGCGACCCGCCGATAAAGTACACGCCGCCGGCCGAGCGGACCTGCTCGACCAGCTTCGTGTCGGCCACGGCCTGGCGATAGTCGAGCTCGCCGGACGTCACCCGCACGGGCACCAGAAATGGTTCGGCGCCAGCCTGCTTGAGGGCCTCGGCGGTCAAGCTGCCGTTGGCCAGCGGATCGCTCGAGGCGGTGGGAAACACCGCGATCTTCGCCCCTTTGCCGCCGGCCAGTTCGATGATCCGATCCCAAACGTCATTGGGTGAATAACGCAGCGCGCCGCCGATAATCACCAGCGAACCACGCGGCGGTTCCTCAGGCAGCGTGGCATTGGCGGCAACGTTAGACAGTTCAATCGCCAGCGAGGGATCGGCCTCCGGCCGGTTCTCCTCGGCTGCTGCCAGGCGAGTGGTCAACACCACCGCTAGCAGGACGATCGTCGAGCGCGTGACGGCCTTCATGGCTATCTCTCTCTCGGGGATAATCGGTAGGTCAGATTGGCAGGATGTGGTGCGGCGTGCCATTTGTATTATTAGCTGAATCTGCCGATTGAATCCAGCGCAATATCAGCCAATGCTGTCGAAGCATTGCTCGCCAGATTACAATGCCAGCTCAAAGGCGACGCGCCAGCTTATACAAGAGCAGGCGACGCCCGTTTTGCCCTCACCTTGGAGATCCCGCCCGTGCCGACCCGCCTGCTCGCACTGTTGCTAGTGACTCTTGCTCCCACGCTGGCCGCGGCCGCCGATGACATCATTTACGAGCGGGTCATCGGCACCGAGTTTCCGGGCAAGTACAAGCATCCGGCCACGATCGAACAGCTGGCCAGCGGCGACCTGTATATCGCCTACTACGGCGGCGACGGCGAATATGCCGACGTCACCGCGGTCTACGGCATGCGGAAGAAGAAGGGCGAGAGCAAATGGTCCGCGCCGGCGATCATCGCCGACACGCCGTTTTACTCCGACGGCAACGGCGTGATTTGGCAAGCGCCCGATGGCCTGGTGTGGCTGTTCTATGTCTGCCGGTTCGGCGACACCTGGAGCACCTCAAGGATCAAAGCCAAGATTTCCAAGGACGACGGCCACACTTGGAGCGATTCGTTCTTTGTCGCCCTGGAAGAGGGCATGATGGTCCGCGGTCGGCCGATCGTGCTAGCCGACGGCGACTATCTGCTGCCCGTCTATCGCGAGACCGGCCACGACACCGAGATCGTTGGGCCTGACAGCACTTCGCTCTTCTTGCGGTTCAATCCCAAGACCAAGAAGTGGAGCGAGAGCCAGCGCATCCATTCGGCCAAGGGCAACATCCAACCGGCCGTGGCCCAGCTCTCGCCAGAGCACCTGGTGGCTTATTGCCGCCGCGGTGGCGGTTACGGGCCGGGCACCGAAGGCTTCATCATCCGCAGCGAATCGCACGACGGGGGCCGCTCCTGGAGCGAAGGCCGGGACACCCAATTTCCCAATCCCAACGCCGCGATCGACTTTCTGCGCCTGGCCAACGGTCACCTGCTGTTGGTCTATAACAACAGCGGCACCGAGCGCACACCGCTGACCGTGGCCATCTCGACCGACAACGACCACTCTTGGCCGGCGCGCCGCGACATCGCCACGGGCGACCATGACTATGGCTACCCCTACGCGATCCAAGCCAAAGACGGCAAGATCCACATCGTCTACACCTCGGACAAGCGCAGCACGATCAATCATGCCGTGTTCGACGAGAAAGCGATTGGGAAGTAGAGGTTGGGATTATAGATTTTGGATTCGCGACAGGCTTCGGACTTCGGGCTTCGGGCTTCGGGCTTCGGGCTTCGGGGCAAAGACGCCCTGTGGTGGCCGGTAAGTTTCGAAACCCAATCCAAAATCCAAAATCCAAAATCGAAAATCCCCTCTCCTTGACCCGCGCCGGTGCGCCGTTCAGAATCAGTCACTCACCGCCTCCCCATGATTCGCCTTCTGAGGTCTTGCTTGCCATGCCTTTTTCCCGCCGCCGCTTGTTAGGTGTTGTCGCATTGTTGGCGTTGTCGCTCTTGTCGGTCGCGTCGAGCGCTCGGGCCGAGACCTGGGCCGAGAAGCTGGGCTATCCGGCCGGCAAGCGGGTGATGATCTTGCACGCCGACGACATCGGCATGTGCTACGAGGCCAACATCGCGGCCAAGGCCTACCTCACGGCCGGACACATCCAGAGCGCGGCCCTGATGGTGCCTTGCCCCTGGTACAACGAAATCGCCGACTGGTACAAGCAGAACCCCGACTACGACCTGGGTCTGCACCTGGCGATGAACAGCGAGTGGAAGTGGTATCGCTGGGGACCCTCGGCTGGTCGCGAGGCTGTGCCCGGCATGGTCGACAAAGAAGGCTTCTTGTGGCGCAGCCAACTAGAGACCGCACGCAACGCCAAGCCCGGCGAGGTCGAAAAGGAAATCCGCGCCCAGGTCGAGCGGGCCATCAGCAAGGGCACCCGCCCCGGCCACATCGACACGCACATGGGCACGCTGTTCGTGCGGATCGATTTCACCAAGGCCTATCTGAAGGTGGCCGAAGAGTATCGCATCCCGGCGATGGTCATCGAGCAGACGCCGGAGGTGACCGCCAAGTTTCGCAAGCAGGGCTATCCGATCACCGACGAATCGCTGCAAGTGATCGCCGAGTACAAGCTGCCCAAGCTGGACGACTTTCACTCGGTGCTGGAAGCCAAGACCTACGAAGAAAAGCTGAGCAAGTTTTATGACCAGGTTCGCGACATGAAGCCGGGCCTGAACGAGATCATCTTTCACCCGTCGGTGCTGACCGAAACGATGAAGGCGATCACCGGCACCTGGCAACAGCGCGCCTGGGAAGCCCAGATGTTCTCCGACCCCGAGGTGCACAAGTTCTTCGAGCGCGAAGGGATCTTGTTCACGAACTGGAAAGAGATCATGAAACGCTGGGAAGAGCGATTTGGCGACACGCTGCCGAAGGCGAAGGGGTAGGGGACCGAAGACTAAGGGCTGATTACTGCCCAGTTTTGGTTCTCCTCCTGAGAATCCGCCGATAATTTCTGCCCTGGTTCTGTCCGGCTGTCACTTCGTGGGCCGGAAAACGATTGCACACCGTCACCACCCGGTTACTATAAGCTGAACCCTCCACATTGAGGGGGTCCGGCTTTTCGTCGCTGGGAGGTACCGCGCGTGATCTTTCCGTGGAACACCAATGCGCCGCTGTATCACTTTCCGATCGCCACCATTGCGTTGATCGTGCTCAACACGGCGGCGTTCGTCGTTTCGCTCTCGCATCCCGACCCATCACGCTACATGCTGGAGTTTGGCGACGGGCTGCATCCGGTGCAGTGGGTCAGCAGTGTGTTCATGCACGCCGACCCGGTGCACCTGGCTGGCAACATGATTTTCTTGTGGGGCTTCGGCCTGGTCATCGAAGGCAAGATCGGCTGGTGGCGGTTCTTGCTGGTCTACTTAGTGTTGGGCATCGTCCAATCGGCCCTCGTCCAGCTTTGCATGCTCTCCAGCAGCGGCGCGGCGCTGGGGGCCTCGGGCGCCATCTACGGACTGCTGGCCATGGCGCTCATCTGGGCGCCGCAAAACGAGATGAACTGCGTCGGCCTGTTCGGCTTTCGCATCTACCACTTTGAAGTGCCGATTTTGTTTTTCGTCGGGCTGTACGTCATGATGGAGATCTACGCCGCCTGGCGCGTCGACTTTCAGATGTCGACGCCGGTGCTGCATCTGGCCGGAGCGCTGCCCGGCTTCATGTTGGCCGCGGCAATGGTCAAATTGAACTGGGTCGATTGCGAGAACTACGACCTGTTCGCCGTGCTCGGCGGACGCGAGGGGCAGGCCAAGGCGAAGAAGCGCAAGCCCGACGTCAAGAAGATTGCCGAGGAGCGCCAGCATCGCGAAGCCCGGCTGGTGGCCGCCGAGACCCATTATCGCCAGCACCTGGAGCACGGTCGCCCCGGCGCGGCGCTGATCATTCATCAGAAGATGTCGGCTCTCAACGATGGTTGGCGACTCGAGCAGTCCCAACTGTTGGCTTTGATCCAGGCCTTGCACAAGCAGCAGCTCTGGAGCGACTCGATTCTGCCGATGGTGGAATATCTGCGGACCGCGCCCGACGGCGCCCCGCGCGTGCGGCTGAAGCTGGCGCAGATTTTGATCGTCGAAGCCAAGCGTCCCGGCCGTGCACTGAGCGTGCTGGAAAAAATCGCCCCCGGCACGCTCACGCCAGAGCAAGAAAAGACCCGGCGCAATCTAGAAACCCACGCCCGCAAGGCATACGCCAACGCCGAATTGGAAGTCGACGGCGAAGATTGGTAGGCTGGTGCTAGGATGTGCGCGGGTGCCGGGGCCACTTCGGTCCATCAATCGCTCTATCTTGCCGGAGTCCAGCGTGAGTCGTTTTGCCGCTTGCCTTGCCGCTTGTTTGACCTTCGTTGCATTCGCGATTGCAGGTGCTCGTGCCGCTGACGCGCCCGCTCGCCCCAATATTGTCTGGATCATTGTCGACGACATGTCGGCTAACTTCTCTTGCTATGGCGAGAGGTTGGTCGCCACGCCCAACGTCGACCGGCTGGCGCGCGAGGGCACGCGGTTCAGTCGGGCGTTTGTCACCGCGCCGGTCTGCTCGCCTTGCCGCTCGGCCTTGATCACCGGCTGCTATCAGACCACGATCGGCGCCCACCATCATCGCAGCGGTCGGGGCGCCGACAAGATTCACCTGCCGAAGGACGTCGTGCCCGTGCCCGCGCTGTTCCAGCAAGCCGGGTATTTCACGTCGATCGGCGGGGCGATCGGTGAGACCAGCGCCAAGCCCGCGCTCGGCAAGACTGATTACAACTTTGAGTGGAGCAAGGAGATTTACGACGGCGGCGATTGGTCCAAGCGAAAGCCGGGCCAGCCCTTCTTTGCCCAAATCCAACTGCACGGCGGCAAGCACCGCGGCAACGGCCCGGCCAAGGGAGACGCCTGGGAGCAAAAGGTCCGCCAGACCTTGGGCGAGGCGACCCGGCCCCAGGACGTCACGCTGCCGGCCTATTACCCGCGCGATCCGGTGCTGTTGGAAGATTGGGCCCGCTATCTCGACACGGTCCGCTATACCGACCACGAGGTGGGCGAAGTGCTCTCGCGACTGGAGCGCGAAGGCATTTTAGACCAAACCGTCGTCTGCTTCATGACCGACCACGGCATCAGCCACGCCCGGGGCAAGCAGTTTCTGTACGACGAAGGTCTGCACGTGCCGCTGGTGCTACGCGGGCCTGGCATCGCCGCGGGCAAGCTCCGCGACGACCTGGTCGAGCACATCGACCTGACCGCCACCAGCCTGGCCCTGGCGGGCATCGCCGTTCCAACCTGGATGCAAGGGCACGACCTCTTGGCCGCTGACTTTCGCCCGCGACAGGCGGTGTTCGCCGCGCGCGACCGTTGCGACGAAACGGTGGAACATCTGCGGTCGGTCCGCACGGAGCGGTACAAGTACATTCGCAACTATCTGAACGAGCGGCCCCACCTGCAACCCAACCGCTACAAAGACGGCAAGGCGATCGTCCAGCGGCTGCGCGAGCTGCACGTTGCGGGCCAGCTCAACGACGTGCAGGAACGGTTGCTGTTTGCCCCCAGCCGCCCGCGCGAAGAGCTGTATGACCTGGCGGCCGATCCCGAGGAGCTGGTGAACCTGGCCGGTGACTCGGCATATGCGGCGGCGCTGGCGTCACTGCGTGAGCGGTTGGCGGCCTGGGAAGCGCAGACCGGCGACCTGGGTCGCACGCCCGAATCGGCCGAGCGCTACGACAGCGACATGGAGGTCTATCTCGGCCGGCGGCCCAATCGCAAAGGCTCGAGCGAGTTGGAGCGCAATATCGAGCTGATGAAGCGCTGGGCCAGCGAAGGTCGGTAGGTCGCGGCAGCCGTCGGCGGCGCTGGCGGGGCCCACTCTCAGCCGCCCCAATGCTAGCGGTTTGAGCGATATTGCTTATGGCTGCCCGGTTTAGAGTGTGCGGATCGAATACGAATTGGGTAAGAATTTCCGATTTTTCCTTGTCGACGGTGGCAGCGCCGCGCATAATGGGGCCTGAGTGCGGTTTGACGCTTTCGACCTGTGGAACAGGGGGGGCGTGAAACTGGGTCGGTCACATCCCCGATCCGAACGCCGTGGTAGGACGGCTCCCGATGAAAACTTCGATTCTTAGCACGATTCTGTGCCTGACCATGGTCACCGTGTGCGGCTGGCGATGCGCGACGGCGCGCGCTGCCGACGACGCCACCGAGCTGGAATTGCGGTCCTTGCTGGCCGGCGAAGCGGTCCAGCCCGGCGAGCCCGAGGCGCCACCGGTCGTGGCGGAGCAGGTGCGGCAGGCGGCGGCAACGCGCCGGGCGCCCGAGGCGTCGAATGTCGCGGCGTCGAATATCGCGGCGTCGAATGCCGACGCGACCAGCGGCCGGACCGAGTGGGCCGTTGAACCAGAATCTGCTGCCGACGCGGGCAACGACGACGCAACGACGCCTTTGCCGATCAACCCCGTGCCCGAACCCTCGGCGATCATCCTAGCCGTGGCGGCCCTGGGTTATTTCCTGCTGTTCGCCCGGCGGCGCCGGGTCTAAGAACGGTCGCAGCGGCGATAGTTCACGCTGGCGATTGATCAGCCAGCCAGTTTAGCCGGCCAACAGCTTTTCGCGCTCGACCATTTCATCGGGCGGGCCGACCTGGCTGACCATGCGGCGGAACTTGCCCGATTGCCGATCGGGCAACAAGCCCAGGACCAGCTCCACGTCGACGTCGATCTCGCGCGGCAGGCCAAACGACCGCAGCCGGCGGACCAGGGCCTCGGCGTCAAACCCGTCCTCGTGGTCGCCTAGCAGCTCAACTTGCAGCTCCACCTGATTGCGCTCGGTCTGCACTGCCCGCCATTCGCGGACGTCTCCCAGCTCGTCGACGGCGCTATGAAACAGCACCCCCGGCAGGATGCGATGCGACCCGCGCGCGTCGCGATACCAAAAGGCCTCGGCCGCGCGCCCTTCGATTCGGGCGATCCGCGGCAGGCGGCTGCCGCACGCGCAGGGCTCGGTGGCCATCGCCACGCGGTCGGACACTTCGTAGCGAATAAACGGTTGCACACGGTTGGCCAGGTTCGTGATCAGCACCTTTTGGCCCAGCTCGCCCGGCGGAACTGGTCGGTAATCGTTGTCGACCACTTCCAGGATGGCCCAGTCGGCGTTCACGTGCGCGCCGCCGTGGGTCGGGCAGCCGTCAGCAAGCATCAGGCACTCGCCCGCGCCATAGTGGTCGATGATCGGCACGCCAAATGCCCGTTGGATGCGCGCCTTCGCCCGCTCGGTGAGTTGCTCGCTGGAGTTTCCGATCTGCCGCAGGTCGCCCAGCTCCAGACCATCGCCCTGCAAGGCCAGGGCCTCGAGCACGCTGGCGTAGGCCACGAGCGCGTTGGGCTGAAACTCGTTAAGCCTTCCGACCAGCTCGCGGTCCGTGGCAGAGAACCACTCCAGCCGCACGAACGGTCCGGCGATCTGCGGCATGAACTCAAACGCCGCGGCCGACGGGTAAAAACCGCGGTGCTGCACCACGATCGCCAGTCGCGCGGGCGAGCGCAGCCGGCGCCAACCCTCGACCAGGCTCGGCGATCCGCCTGCCTTGGCCCGCGAGCTCATGATGCCGAACAGCACCTCCAGCGCTTGGCGATCTTGCAGGATCAACAGCGGTGGTCCCTGGCTACCCGAGGTATGACTGACGGCGTAGCGATCCAAAAACCAGCGGCCCCGGTTGAAACCGTCGGCCAGAAACCGCTCGACGTCCTCTTGCCGCACCGCCGGGTCGGTCACGGTGTCGTCAAAATGCTCTCGCAGGTCCTCCTTGCGCGTCGGCGGCAAATCGGTTAGCTGAAAACGATTGAGGTCGATGCCACGATACTTCCGGGCGAAGTACGGCGCTCGCGCCGCCGCCCGGCGGACCAGCCGCCGCAAGCGCCGCTGGGCTACCCGCTCGACGCGCTCGGGGCGCCAGCGCGGTACTTTGCCCAGTTCGGCGGCTTGCACGGCGAAGCGGATCGTGGACCAAAGCGACATCGGCGAATCCTCCTGAGTAGGGCCTAGCTGACCAGTTCGGCCTCACGTTCGACCGTCGCTGGTGCCTGCCAGCTCGGCTCGCCGCGCAACAGCTCGTCGCGAATTGGGCCGTGCAGCACTTCCTCCAGCGCCGCCAGTGCCCGGGCCACGTTGGCGCCGTCCAACACGCGGTGATCGTAGGTTAGGCGGACGCCGATCGTGCCGTCGGGCTCGAACGCGCCGTAGTTGATCGTGGTCGTCAGGGGGGAGAGCAAGTGCAGGCCCGCCGCGCCCAGCGAGGCCACGACGCTGATGCCGAACGTGCCGAAGAAGTGCGACCGGCACGCGCCGTCGGAAAACAAACCGAGCCACCAGACCAGCCGGCGCAAGGGCCGCGGCAAGCCGCTGAGCAGCCAAGCGCGGCGAAAGCTCGGAATCTTGTCGACCGCCGCACTCTTGTAGAACCGCACCAGATGATCGAGCTCGGCCAACGACAACTGCTCGGGCCGCGGCACCTGGGCAAAGAACACCCCCTCTTCGCCCTGGTAGGTCCGCTCCACGCTGAAACTGGCGACGTTGATCGGGTGTTCGTAGAGGTGCGGCCAGAGCAGCGGCAGGTACGTGCGCCGCAGCTCGGGTCGCTCGGCCGAAACCATCGAATAGGCCTTGATGAAGATCGCGCACCAACTGATTCGCTGCGGTCGACTGGCCCGCGCGGCGACGACGTCGGCCAGGCGCATCCGTCGCTCGGAGGGGACGCTGGGGACTTTCTTGGCGTAGTGCAACAGGTCGCAGACAAACCTCCGCTGCCGCGACAGGTTGAGCCAGGTGCCCTGGATGCTGGAATCGACGCCGGGAATCGGTATCACTGCCATAACTTTTCGCCGCCTACGATTTAAGGTTTCGCTTTCTGAATGCGGAAGTAAAAAGTCTCGCCTTGGATCCCTGGCTATTTGCGCTTCTTGCTCGCGCTATCCTGCGCGTCGCTACCCTGAACGTCACTGCTCGGGACATCGCTGCCCTGAACATCGTGTGCCTTGGTCGCGGCCGGGCCAGCTTCCACCGGCGCATCGTCACGGTTGCCCCACTCTTGCCAACTGGCGTCGTACAGGACCACGTTTTCGTAACCGAGGTCTTTCAAGATCAGCTCTTCGTGGCTGCACCGCGTGCCGCTTTGGCAATAGATCACCACGGTCTTGCCCTTGGGGATCAGCTTCTCAACCTTGGCTTTGGCCTGGTCAACCGAGATGGTCTTGCCCGTGGCCTTGTCCAGGAAATCCTCGCTGTCCAGCAGCCGCGCGCCGGGAATGTGACCGCCCCGCTTGTTGCCGCGCAGCTCTTGGCCGGCGTATTCGGCCGGCGTCCGCGAGTCGACGATCACGACGTCGTCGTTGTTCAAGTTCTTGAGCACGTCGGCATAAGACCACAGCCGCCCCCGGTCGGGCCCGGCCTGATAGTTGGCCGCCGAGAGCGTGACCGGCTTGGTCGAGACCTGGTAGCCGACCGATTTCCAACGGTCCAAGCCCACGCCGTCCAGAAATGCGACCTTGGAGTGCCCCAGCTTCAGCAGGATTGCCGCGGGCACCGAACCGTCGGCTTTGCCGGCGTGGTTGCCACAGACCACGATCTCATGCTCGGCGGTGATGCCCGCGCTGCCTAGCAACTTTTCATAGCGGGCAATGTCGAGCGAACCATCGGCTTGCCGAAAGATCCGCTGCCCCGGTCCTTGCTTGGCGGGATCTTTTGTGGCCGCAGTGCGCCACAGCGCGCCGGGCAGATTGATTGCCCCGGGAATGTGACCCGCTGCATATTCGGCCGGACTGCGGGCATCGACAATGAGCAGGTTTGGTTGCGACGACCGCTCGTGCAGTTGTTCAGGCGTGATCAGGGTCGACCAGCTCGCCTGGCCATCGGCCGCGTCGGGTTTCTGTGCTGCGGCCTCTGGCGTGCCGAGCAGGCCCGGCAAACAGGTGACAGCAAAGATGACCGCGATCACGAACATCCAAGTGCGGCGGGCCGGCGAAGAACTGTCATCATAGGCAGGCATGTCTAAGTCCTTATTTCGTGTTCTGCCGTCGAATCATCGATTCGCTGGTCAGTTGGTTTTGATCGCGGTGCGCGTAAGATGTTCCAACCGGACGAGTCCCGACCGCAGCGAAACGGTCCGCCCCAGGCGAGGGCGACTCGCAAACTGACTGTTTTGCGAACGGCGAGTAGGCGCGCTGGTGACTCCCAGCTGGTTTTTCAGCGAGCGTACGCCCGCCACGCGCCGCGCGGCCAGCTCCAGCGCCAGACGTCGTGCAGCGCCGCGGACAAAACCGAACAGCGTGACCTGTCCCCGCAAGGCGCGAACCTCGACGCGCTCCGGATCGCTGGGTCCGCGATGCGCATGCTGACCCGCCAGAAAAATTCGCACGCGCCGCTCCAGCGAGCGGTCGTCAAACAGGCCGGACTCGTAGGCCCTGAGGGTTTCGAGAATCGAGGGGGTCTGCTGCATATTGGCTAATCATGATCGTGTAGTCCCTTGGCAAGAATGTGTTGAGGCGATCGTCGAAGCGAAGCAGCGCGGGGCAAACGACCACGCGTGCCGGCGCCGGCAGTTCACGTCCGAAGGCGCAAACAGCCGTAGCGCTCAATCAGCGACAACAGCAACAACACTCCAGACCTCGCCGAGAGCGGGGCCAGGCCGCCAGGGAACCGCGATGCTCGCTGACGGTCACTAGGACCGACGCCCGCCGTAGCACGGCGGATGGCTGGGTGAATCGATCAATCCGGATCATGCGGAGCCTCTCGGGGCTTTCCGGCGTGGTGGCGAAAGAGATCATTGCGTGAGCGGAGAGTGGTCAGTGGTTAGTGGCTAGTTACGAAGTAGGACGTCGAACGCGGCACTCAATCGAGTACTAGCCACTGACCACCGACCACTGCCAACTACTCCCCTCCCGCCAGCTCTTGCTTGTCGACCGCCGGTATCGCCGTCGGCCATTGGCCGCGAAGCACCACGTTTCTCGCCCGGGCGTCGGTCAGGTCGCGATAGTGAAACAGGCCGAACGTGCGCTGAGCGGCCGGATCGAGCGCGTGCTCGCCGACCTCGTGTCCATTGACCGAGATCGTCAGCTTGTCTCCCTTGAGCGACAATCGGACCTGGTTCCACTCGCGCGTTTTCAACTCGATCGGCTTGGCGCCCAGCAGCGGCTCGGCATTGTCGGGCTTGATGCCGGAGCGATCGAGCGCCCCGGCCGTGAGCTGGTGCAGCTTGATGCCGGACGGTTCGAGCAAGTAGGCCGTGCCTCCGATCGCCGGATGGCAGATCGTCTTGTCCGGGTCCCAATAAAACTCGTAGTCCAGCACGCTGCCATCGGCCAACGGGCGATGATACTGAAGCAAGCTCTCCAAACTGCTGCCGCGGGCGAAAGGCAACAGCGCGCCGACAATCTCCTCGCCGCGCCGCGACCAGGCCTCGTGGTCCGGGTCGTCGCCGCTGCCGTTGCTGTCGCGCGAGACCGCGTCCGGCGCGTAACTTTGCCCAAAATAATCGGCTTGCCAGCCCGACAACGAGCGGTCGCCACTCAACGGGATTTCGCCCGGCACACTCGGCTGACCCGTGATCCGCACGCCGCGCAGCCGCCCGACGAAGTTTCGTTCGGAGGTTTGCAGCGCCAGCCAGGCGTCGGGGTCAGCCGGCAGCTTCTCGCTGCCGATCGTCACGCCGTTGACCGTGGCCGTGAGCGTGCCGCCCTTGACCTCGATGCGGTACTCGTTCCAATCCTTCTCGGTAAGCTTCTCCTTAAAGGAACTGGAGGAAGATGGCCGCCCAATTTCGTAGCGATTGACCGCCTTGCCGTCGTCGCTGAGGGTGAAGCGGAGGCCGCCGTACATCAGGCTCAGACCCCGGCGTTTGCTCTTCTCTTGCTCGAAGCGAACCTCAAAGTCGCCGCGCAGGGGCAGGGCAAAGTACAGCCCGTCCTGATTCTTGCTGGTGAAATAGCGCACCTCGCCGCCGTCGCTCGTCCAGACCGAGGGCGAATAGGCCAGCGCCCGGGCCGCGCCCGAGAGATGGTCGACCGGCTTCCATTCGGCCAGCGCCCAGGGCGCCGGCGTGTCGGCCGCGACCGCCGGCATCCGGCCGAGTGCGACCAGGCGATTGGCCCGCCGCTGCCAATCGGTGCGGTCGAGCTGCTTGGTGCTCGACACTCCGGCCAGTTCCTCGGCCAGGGCCGAGGCCGCGGTGCGCAACTCGGCCCGCGACAGGCCCGCCTCCGCGGCAAACAGTTCGGCGTGCGGCCATTTTTCGCGATCTTCCTGGACGTTGACCTTGAGCTTACGGGTCAGGTTGGAGAGCCGATCGTTGGCCGTGGCGTCGTCGCCGCGGGCAACAGCCACCAAGGTCTCCAGCGCCGCGATCGCGCGGGTGTCGGCAGGGTACTCCTTAGCCGCGCTTGCCAGAGCCGCCGCCAGATCGTCGAGTTTACCTAGCTCCTTGGCCAGCTTGCCGAGCTCGAGTGCTGGCGAGACCCAGCGGCCGTCGTCCGTTGCGCCCGACTGCAGTCGGTAGCTGGCGTGTTGGTCGCTGGGCAGGACCCAGTGCTCAAACCGCTCGTAACGCTCGGCAGGCGTGAGCGCCCCCGCCGCGCTCCAAATTTCGCCGATGTTGTCCGCCAGCACCCCTTCGCCCACCAGCCGCTGGCGAGCTTGCAGGATCACGCGGTTGGTCGTCGGCTCGGCCGGCGCAAGCAAATCGGCCAACACCTCCGCATCGAGCGACTCCGGCCAGTTGCCCGTCAGCACGACCTGACGGACCTGGGCGCCCGACTCGCCGCGGCGATAGAAAAAGCCGACGTACGACTCCTCGGGCGAGTCCAGCGGGCGCTGGCAGACCGGTTCGCCATTGAGCCGCGTGGTGACCTGGCCGTCAACGAGCGTGATCTCAAGGTCGTTCCACTCGCCCACCTTCAGCAACTTGCCCGGCGCGGTGCGTTGCGCGGCCGGATCGGTCACGGTGGCGTCGGGATCGAGCGACACCAGGCCGGCGCCGCTGGAACCGGCCGGCGCGTCGAGCCACAGGAGCCGCACTCCGTCAGGTTCCAACAACTGGGCCACGCGGCCGATCGTCGGATGCACGACCGACTCGCCCGGCTGGTGCAGAAACTGATAGCGCACGGTCTCGCCGGCCTGCAGCGGACGGTGATAATAGAGCCAGCCCTTGGCATTGCTCAGCGCATCTGCGCTGTGCCGGCCGCTGAGGGCGCCGTCGGCGGCCGACCAGTCGTAGGCGTTGGTCGCGGCCTGCATTGCCGCGCGGCTCTCACTGGCACCCGAGGCGGCGACCTGCCCGTCGACCTGTGCGGCGACCAACGAAGCGCTGGGCGGCATGGTGCTACCCAGGCCCGCTGCCCAACCCTCCAGATGATTGCCGTCGACCAACCGCACCTCGCGCGGAATCTTGGGCGTGCCGTGCAGGGCCAAATTGCGAATCGAAGGTTGCTGGCTGGCGGTCGCGAAGATGCCGACCCAGGGGCTCGTCGGCGGCGATGCGGAATCTTCGAAAACTGGGTAGCCATTGATCGCGAAACGGAACTTGCCGTCGGACATTCGCAGGCTCGCGCGATGCCATTGCTGTGGGCCACCCCCGATCGTGACCGAGCGCCTTGGCATGCCACGCCACACCATGTCGTTCCCCGCCAAGGTCTGCACGTACAGTTGATTACTCGCAATGGGCAAGAACCCGATGCCGCCGTAGGTGAAATTGGCCGCGGGCACGCGTCCCGCCATGACTTCGGCCGTGAGCTCAAAGTCGCCGGTCAATGGATAGCGGAAGACCAGTTGATCGATGTCGCTGCCGCAGATTCGCTTGACGGTGCCCTCGCTGGCCGCCCAGACCACCGGCGGACGCAACCCGTCGGCCGCGCGCGATCCGGAAGCGGTGATCCAGTACTTGAGATTTCGCGCGTCGACCGGCGGACCCTGCGTTTCACCGGCCGCCGAGAGCGACGGCTCGGCCGCGGCATAGGCCAGCCACGGTCCCAGGTTCATCGTGCGGTCGTTGCGCAAATGATCGGCGAGCAGGTCCAACAGCGTCTGGCCGGCGTCGACCGTGCCGCCGTTGGTCACCGCGGCATGGGCCACGACGATCGGGCTCCAGTCGTTGGCGGTCTTGGCCGCGTTGATCACCACGTCGCGGCGGAATCGATTGACCAGCTCATTGATCTTTCGCTTGGCCAGCGCCGGGTCGTTGCCAGCAATCGCCAGGAGCACGCCCAGAGTGTCGGCGCCGGGCACCTTGTCTTTGACCAGTGGCTCGACGGTCTTGTTCAATTCCTCAAGCTTCCCTGCCTCGCGAGCGGCGTCGACCAGCAGCCCCAGGTTTGAAATCGGCCCAAAGCGCGGCCGCGGATTGTAAGGCACGGCGCCCTCGGATAGGAAAACGTTGGGCACGGGCTGGCCGTTCTCGATCGAGACCAGCAGCCGCACACTGCGACGGTCCGTGGTCGGCAACGACCAATCGCGCAGCACGGTGTAACGCTCGGCGGGCGGCAGCTTGGCAAGCTGCCTGGCCAGCAGGGTCATGGCCCGGCTGATTGACGGCGCCGATTGGCGGGTGGTGGCCGGCGTGTCGGCCAATTTGGCCAACGCGGGCAGGATCACGTCGGTCTTGTTCGTCCAGCACAACTCGTTCGCCGCCCAGGTGAGATCCAATCGCTGTATGGCCAGCACCGAGTCGCCGCCGTAACGGGCATAGTCGGCGGTGCGCGAAGCCAGGTACGCGTCGACCTGGGCCTTGGCCTCATCGAACTTCCCTTGGCGAATGAAGTAGCGAATGAGCCGGGTCACCGGGGCGTCGCCGCGCGGCGCTTCGTAGCGCGTCGTGCGCGGTTTGGTGATCGACAACACCTTGGCCAAAACCGGCGCGGCATCGGCCGCCAGCCGCGGATCGGCAAACGCAGGGCCGACCGCGTGCGCGGCCGTGTCTGCCCAGGCGCTGAGCTTGCCCGAGTCGACCAGCGTGCGAATGTGCTGGAGCTCTGCGCGCGTTTTCTCCACGTCGCCCGCGGCCAGGTAAACCTGGGTCAGGAGCACATGCCCGCCCAGTTGATCGGCCGGGTTGAGCTGCCGGGCGGCGACCTGCTTTTCGATTTCGCCAACACGACCGGCCCGCTCGGCCCAAGTGGCCAGCAGCCGACCGAGGCTCTTGGGAGCCCACCAATCGTCGCCCGGCGGCTGCTCGAACAGCAGCACTTCGTTGGGTCGCGAGGCGGGAAACACCAGCCGCTCGAGCACGCCGCAAACGTCGGCCGCGGGCAGCCCGTGCTGCTGCCAGAGGTTCGAGGTCTGCCACATCCGCCCAGCCATCTCCTCGTAGATCTTCTGGTCCACGTCGTTGCGGACGGCCTGCTGGCCGGGGCGTATGCGGACCACCGCAGCAGCAGTGCGCGCCGGATTGGCATTAGTTTGCAGATCGGCCACGGGCAAACCACCCGAGAGAATCTCGCGAACGGCGCGCAGCGACAGCGCGGCCATGTCGTGGCGCACGGCCAACTGGGCCAGGGCCGAGCCGATCTGAAACTGAGACAGCGTGACCGGCAGGGCTTCGGCGCCACGCGCCGCACGGGACGGCGGGGCAGGGGGTCGCGGCGCGACGGCAGCGGCTCCGACGACGGGCGGCGCTGCAACCCCAGGGGCCGCCTCGACTGGAGCTCGGCGCGCGCTCTGCGCGCGCGGTTTGATCACCGCCAACTCCAGCAATTGGGTCCAGTCGCGCTCGGCGTCGGCCCGGTTCTTGGCTTCGATCGACACCAGGCCACGCTCGTGCAGCATGGCTACGGCCAGCGATGGGTCGAGCTGGCGCGCGGCGGCCTCGACGGCCCGATCGGCCAACTGGGCGCCCAACTCGCGTCGCTCGGCAGTGGCCAGGCAAGCCCGCGCGATCAGCCACAGGCCGACCTGCCTGAGAGCTTCGGCCCGCTGGCGGGCGTTGGCCTTGGTTCCTTCGGCCAGGGTCTCCAGCGGCGCGTCGTCGACCAGCTTCTTGACTCGCCCCAACACAGAGTCTGCGCGGGCTGGATCGCCGGCGCGCAGCGCGACCAGCGCCTGGGCCACCGCGACGCTGAAGTCCTGCGGTCGCGCGGCGGCGACTTCCTCCAGCTTTGCGCCCAACGCGGCCGCGGTATCGGGTGGAAGTTTCTCTGAGCTCAGGAAGCGCGCCACCATGCTCTCGATCTTCGGCAAGTCCTGGCCGGCCGGAGTTGCCGACAGGAGCAGATCGATTGCCGAGTCGGCCGCTTCGACCCCGACCCGGGGCGCCAACAGTTCGATCACCGAGGCCCCCGCGGCGTCGGAGGTCATTTTGGCCAGGATCGAGTCCAGGTGCCCTTGCGCTTGCTTGCGAAACTCTTCGATATTGCGACCGTAATTCTGCAAACCCGAATCGTTGAACGACGGGTCGGTCAACAGTTCGCGATAGACGCGCAGTGCGTCGACCTGAAAGTTGTTGTCCACCAGCAGCTTGCCGACGCCCTCCAGGGTTTGTGCCCGCTGATAGATGGCATACTGTGGGTCGTAGCGCTCGTCGTTGCGTTCCGTGGCGGCGGCGACCAAGACCTTGCGAGCTTCCTCGCGACGGCCGGTCTGCAAGTACAACTTCACCAGTCGGACGCCCGGCGAATACTGGAACTGATTGCCGATCTGGTTGCGACCTTCCTGCGCCGACTTGTACAACGCGACGGCCAGCTCGCGCAGTTCCGGACGACTGTCGATCTCTTGACCGACGATCCAGCGGGCGTAGACCGAGCGGTAGTCGTCTGACGGTGCGTCGATCAAGGGCTTGAGCACGTCCGGCATGTCCACCGGCTGTTTGCGGCGCAGGTCCACCAGGGCCAGCAGCACTTTGCCCGCGGACCAGGTCTCGTTCTTGGCCAGGTGCGCGGCAATGTCCTCGCGGAGCTTGTCGAGCTGGTTGTTGCTGGCCGCGGCGGAGAGCACCTTTTCGACCACAGTGTTGACGCGGCCGTCCTGGCTAAAACTCATCACGACGTCCAGCCCGGCCCAGGGGGTGCCGCGAATGGCCTCGGGCGCCGGCAGCAGCGACTGTCGACCGAATTCAAAAATCTCCGGCACTTTCCACATTGTGTCGTCATAGAAGCCTTGCACCAGTTGGCTGCGCTGCGCTGGAAAGGCTTCCCAGGCTTTCTTCATCAGGGCCAGCCCGGCGGCGCGGTGCTCTCGGTTCTGAAACAGGTTGCGAATCAGGTCCATCACGCCCCAGGGATTGGTGATGCCTTTGAGCTCCAGCGTGCCGACAAACTCGGCCAGGTCGCCTTCGCGCTTGGCCTGCTGAAAAGCGCGCAACACGTCGTAGGACCGGTTTTGCAACAATGCCGGCTTGCGCTTGATGGCCTGCTTGTATTGCTCGCAGGCGTCGCCAGCCTTGTTGGCGTTCATCAGGAGCTGCGCGTAGCGGAATCGCAGGTCGGAGTCTTCCGGATGCAGCTCCACGATCTTGCCTTGCAGCTCCATACTCTTGGCGTTGTTGCCCGCTGCCTGGTAGTACTCGGCCAAGGTCTCTGCCAGTTGGGTCGACTCGGGCGAGCGTGCCAGCTGGGCCTCGACCCGGGCGATGATCTCTTTTAACTGCCCACTCTGCGACAGGCATTGCAGCGCGGCGGTGCGATACTGCGAATCGGCAGTGTTATAGCCCATCGCCTGCTGGCCGGAGGACAGGGTGCGCGAGCGGCGCAGGATCTGATGCGCCACCTCATTGGCCTGCGCGGTGCGACCCTCAGACAGGTACTGGCCCAACAGCGCCGCCAGAGCGTTCAGCGAGCTGCCGGCATGGCGCTGGGCCCGGGCCATGATCGCCTCGGCCTCGGCGTTCATTCCCAGGCGGCGCATTTTGCCGGCGAGTTGAATCTGCGTCTCGGCGTCGATGCGCAAACCAAACAGCCGCTGGGCCGCTTGGCGAGAGCGATCCAGGTCGCCCAATCGCACGGCGACGTCCAGGGCCAGCATTTCGCGGTCGCGCAGCGCGTTTTGATCCACCGGCGTGACCGCGTCCAGTTGCACCAGCGCCTCTTCCAATTGCTGCGACTGCAAGCAGTACTGCGCCAGGTCCAGCCGCAGGTCGATCTGCTGAGGCTCCAAATCGGTCGCCGCGGTGAGCGACTTGAGCGCCGCGGTGGTGTCCTCGGCCCAGGCGTGCAGATATCCCAAGGCCAGGACGTTGTAAATCTTGTCGGGCGACCCGGCCGCCTTAATCCGCTCGTCGACGTGTTTGGCAAGATCGCTCGACAGGTCCTTCTGCTTGAACCATTCGTAGACGCTCCGCAGCAGCGTGATGTCGCCCGAGTCGAAATACTGGTTGGGCGACGGGAATTGAATCACGACGTTGCGCTGCACTCCGCCGGCGCCCAAGACCCGCACGTAATTGGGCTGAGAGTTTCGCGTCGTAGGCCGCGTTGAAGGTCGGGAGTTCTTGCGACGCAAGTTGGCCACCGCGGCCTGATGATTCAAGTAGCGGTCGAGAATCGCCAGTGCATCGGCCTGGGTCGTATCCTGCTGCGCCAGCGCCATAGCCATCACTTGACCCGCCTGACCGCGCATGTAAGGCTGCGTGCTAGCCGCTTTCTTGCCCTGGTCCAGCAGATCCTGCTTGGCAAAACGATCGAACGATTCCAACAGCGCCTGGCGGTCGTTCTGCGCGATCGCCAACTGCATGAACATGGCGTGCTCGATCGCCGTCTTCGCTCGGGCGAGCGAGCGGGCGTAGATCTCCTGGGCCTGCTCCGTACGGCCGGCGCGGCGCAGCTCGCTGAGCACCGACTGGGTCAGGTAGGTGCGCATGTAAAACATGTTCGACAGATCAAGACCACTCGTGAATCGCTCCACCGCGTCAAGCGACTTTACGGCGAGGTCCAAATCCTCTGCCTTGAGCGGCTCGGTCGTGTCCTTCGTCTGGCGGCCGCCGCGGAGCGCGGCCATGGCCTGGTTGTTGCGCGTTTGCAACTGCTGCAAGTGCAGGTAATGACCGGCAATGTCGTCGGCCAGGGCCAGTCGGCGAGCGATCGGCAACAGCTCCTGATGCTGATTGCTGCCGCGAACGCTCTCCAGGTATGCCCAATCCCACAGGGCGCGGACCTTGGCATCGGCCTTCTCGGCCGGGTCGCGATATTGAGACAGCATCGCCTCGCTGGCGCCGTCCTTCTGGGCAAAGCGATACAGCCAACCCAGCGCGGCCATCCGCGCCTGGCCATACATTTGCGGAGTCCAGACCTGCGGCCGGGTATTCGAGTTCGAGTAGTAAACGTCCGAGTTGATGCCCACGGCCCGCTGGATTTCGTAGGCCCGCTCGGTCCGCGCCAAGTTCTGCAGCTCGCTGGTCGCGCGGGCCGTGGCCGATTGGCTTCCGGTGGCGACCTGCTTCTGCCGCGACTTGGCCCGCGCCTTGAGCACGGTGCCTTGCTCGTCGTCGGAGAGTTCCAGCTTTAGCAGCGCCTGAAACCGGGTGGCGGCCTCCGCCGGCCGGCGTTCCGCCAAGGCCACGCCCTCGCGGTATATCAGCTCCCAGTCCAGCGGGTTCTCGCGAAGCTTGGGTTCGATGGCGGCCAAAACCGTCTCCGATTCCTGCGCGCTGAGCAGTCCGTCGATATTGCGCAGCAGCTTTTCGCGATCCTCCTCCTTGGCCGCCAGTCGCACGAGGATCTCGGCAGCTTCCTGCGAGCGGCCGGCCCGCGACAACAACGTCGCCAGGCGATACTCGGTCTCGGGTCCCGGGGCGATCTTGACCACTTGTTCCTGGAATGACGCCGCCGCGGTCAGGTCGGCTTCGGCCTCGGCCAGCTTGGAGAGCTGCGTGAGCAACTGCGTGTCGCGCGAGTTCTCGTTCAGCAGTCGCTCCAGCTCCTGGCGCGCAGCGCCGAAGTCGCCCGACGACTGATAGGCCTGGGCCAGGCAGATCGTCATCTCGCGCCGCGCCTCGGCCTCCTGGCGGTTGCGCTCCAGCCGCTCCAGCAGTCGATCAAAGTGATTGGTCTGCATGTACAGGTCGGTGAGCTTGCCGATCACGCTCAGCCGGTCGTCCATGCCGGGCGCTTTATCAAACGCCTGCCAATACAGCTCGATGGCTTCGTCCGAACGAAACTGCGAAGCCAGCGCCGAAGCCAGCGCCAGCAGGATGTTCTGATCGGCAGGGTTAGCGCGCACGGCGCGGCGCAACGTCTTCAGGGCTTCTTCCGGTTGACCCAGCCGGAAGCAAAGGTCGGCAAAGAACTGGTGCATGTCCACATTGCCCGGCGCGGCGGCGATCAGGTCGCGCCCGGCGGCCAGGGCTTCATCCACGCGGCCGATTTGCGCCTCGAGCTCGGCGACGTGCCGCAGATGCTCGGTGCGGCCGCGGCGGTCGGCCACGGCCAGCTTGCGATACTCGATGACGGCTTGCTCCAACTGGCCCGCCTGCTCGGCAATGCGGGCAGCCGTGGCCAGCGACGGCAGGTCCTGCGGGGCCAGCTCCACCGCCTTGGTGATCGCGGCCGTGGCCTCGGGATAGGCGCGCAGGCTCTCTTGATAGCGGGCCAACAGGTACCAATCGCGAGCCGTGGCCTTGCCTCCGGCGGCCGTGGCATTGAGCGCCTCGATCAGGGCCGCCAGGCGATCTTCGAGCGTGTAGACCTTGATCTGCTGCACCAGCACAGCCTCGTGCTCTTCGTCGTTCTGGGCGAGCTTTTCGGCGCGCTGGAGCGAGGCCAGGGCGTCGTCGTGCTTGCCGCCGCGAATCTGAAAGTCGGCCGCCTTGAGCTGCAGCGGATAGTCCTTGGGGTCGAGCGTGCAAGCCTCGGCGATCTCCGGCAGTGCCAGCTCCAAGTAACCAAACTGCGCATAGACCTCGGCCAGCCGGGCCACGTTGGCCGCCGTGCGCTGCGGACCTTCAGCCAGTTTGCGCCACGTGGCCTGCGCATCTTCTGGCCGCTTTAAGATGTGGTAGTACTCGCCCAGGTACTCGCGATATTGCGGCGCAGTCGGCGCGAGCTCCACGGCCTTTTGATACATGGCCAGCGACGCGTCGGGCATCTCGGCATAGCGAAACAGGTCGGCCACCTGCGCGGCCAGCAGCGGGTCGTTTGGCCGGGCAGTGACCATCCGCCGCCAGACCTTCTCGGCTTCGGCCTGACGCTCGGCCTTGGGCCGCGACGTGTCGCGCAAAATCAACTTACCCCAGTTTCGCAAATAGTCAGGATTGTTGGGGTCGACCTTGTCGAGCTCCACATACTGCGCGATCGCATCCGCATAGCGCTGCTCATCGACCAACTGATCGATGAACGCCACGCGCAGTTCCTTGCGCGAAGGGGCCAGGCGCAGCGCCTTGTCCAGCCACTGCTGCGCCTCGGGCACGCGGGCCTGGCGAGCCAGCACGCGGGCCAGCCGGGCCATCGCGTCGATGTCCTCGGGATTTTTCTCCAGCCAACCCTGGTAGTACTTGGCCAGCCCGTCATCATCGCTCGAGCGAAGATAAACCTCTTCGATATGATGTCGCACCTCGCGGAACAACCAGTTCTGCGGGTTGAGTGTCTTCTGCAATGCCTCCAGGTCGGCGATTCCCTCGGCCGAATGGTTGGTTTTGATCTTCAGGTCGGCCGCCTGCAAGTGAAACATGGTCTGGCGGTAATCGTCCTTGGCCGCTTTGGCGAGCGCTTCATAGCGGGGCAGCGCTTCGGCATATTGACCTTCTTCGACAAGTGTGGCGGCGATATCCTCCTGCACGCGGAGGTCGCCGGGAAACTGCTTCTCCAGCCGAGCCCAGACCTCCAGCGCCTGCTCGACGTGCTGCGCCTGCTGGTGTACGCGGCCCAAAGCTTGATAGATGCCCATCAGGTCGGCTTGCACCGGCTTGCGCGCGATCGCCTCTTCGAACGCCGCCACGGCCTTGTCGGGCTGGCCGACCAGGATCAGAGATTGACCGAGGTAGAACGAGGGCATCGCATCGGTCGGGCGAAGATCCTTGGCGCGCTCCAGCGCGGTTACCGCTGCGGCGTCGCGTCCGCGCTGGGCTTCGATCAGGCCCAGGATCATCCAGGCCGTGCCGTCCTTGGGATCTTTCTCGGTGCGATCGGTGAAGCGCTTGACCAGGTCGTCGAGCGTGCCGTTTTCGATGTGATGGCCATAGATGCGGTCGAGCGCCGTGCCGCGGCGCGGATTGCGCTCGAGCACGGTGACAAATCGTTCGACGATCTGCTGTTGGCGCGCGACCTCGGGGTCGGCAGCTTCTTCGGCCGCGGCCGAAGGAGGATCTTGAGCTGGCGGGGCCTGTTGAGCGACGAGTGGCGGCGCGGCCGCCAGCCAACTCGCTCCGCCGATCAACGCCAACATGCAACAACACGACCAGCGCCGCAGAGTTGCGGACATCATGGCAACGCCTCCTGTTCGCGCGAGATGAGTATCCGCTTGATTGTGTGCTTGCCTCGCCAAGAGTTCAACAGAATTGCCGCACGGAAAGCTGTACCGATACCCCCCGTTATCACCCAGTTAGTTACTGGGTGTTAAAAAGTACGCACCGATTCTGGCAATGTCGATTGTCACCTGCTACTTTGATGAGCAGTAAGTCATTGCCCGGGGCCGCGACGCCGGAACAGTCCTCGGCGGCCCCGATCCTATCTATCTTGCCACTCCGCGGACCCCCAACGATGCATGACCCGCATGTGACCGAACAAGTGCGCCAACAGTTCGACGCGTTTCGCTCCGACTTCGATACGCTCAGGCGCGAGGTCGGCAAGGTGATCGTCGGCAATCACAAAATCGTCGACGACACACTCGTGGCCCTGGTGGCCGGAGGGCACGTGCTGCTGGAAGGCGTGCCCGGCCTGGGCAAGACTTTGCTGGTGCGCACGCTGGCCGACGCCTTGCACCTGAAGTTTCAGCGCATCCAGTTCACGCCCGACCTGATGCCCGCCGACCTGATCGGCACCAACGTCGTGGTCGAAACGCCCGAGGGGCGCAAGCAGTTCGAATTTCAGCAAGGCCCGATCTTCGGCAACATCATATTGGCCGATGAAATCAATCGAGCGACGCCCAAGACCCAATCGGCGCTGCTCGAAGCGATGCAAGAACACAGCGTGACCGTGGCCGGGCACACGCATCGGCTGAGCGAGCCGTTTTTTGTCATGGCCACGCAGAACCCGCTGGAAATGGAAGGCACCTACCCGCTGCCCGAGGCCCAGCTCGACCGCTTCTTTTGCAAGCTGCTGGTAAAATTCCCGGAGATCGGCGAGTTGGAATCGATCATGGATCGCACGACCGAGGCCGTGCATCCCAAGGCCGAGCCGGTGCTGGCCGGCGAGCGCATTTTGGAAATGTCACAACTTGCCCGGCAGGTGCCGATCGCCAGCGAAGTGCGCCGCTACGGTCTGTCGCTGGTGTTGGCGACCCATCCTGAGCACGCGTTGGCGACCGACGTCACGCGCCGCTATGTGCGTTATGGCGCCAGCCCGCGCGGCGCGCAGGCACTGGTGCTGGGCGGGAAAATTCGCGCGATCCTCGACCATCGCTACCAGGTTTCCAAGGACGACCTGCGGGCGATGGCTCCCAGCGTGCTACGGCACCGCTTGATCTTGAACTTCGAAGGGCAGGCCGAGGGCGTGGCGACCGACCAGGTCGTCGAACGCATCCTGGAGCTCGTGGCCGAACCCCAACTGGCCGCCTGACGCACGCGCAACAACGAGGCCGGGCATGCCGCTGTTTGGTTCCGATTTTCTGCAAAAACTCGAATACCTGTCGCTGGTTTCGCGGCGGGTGTTTCGCGGCTCGCTGTTGGCCCAGCGACGCACCATGCAGTTTGGCTCGGGCATCGAGTTCGCCGATCATCGCGAGTACACGGCCGGCGACGACCTGCGCTATCTCGACTGGAACGTCTACGCCCGGCACGGCGAGCTGCTGCTCAAGCGCTTTCAGGAAGAAGAGGACCTGCACGTCTACTTCCTGCTGGATTGCTCGGCCAGCATGGGCTACGGCCAGGGAGAAAAATTCGACCTGGCTCGGCAGTTGACGGCGGCCCTGGCCTACATCGCGCTGGCCGAGATGGACCGCATCTCGGTCGTGGCGTTCAACGAACGGGTCTGGTCCGACTTTCCGCTCAGTCGCGGCAAGGCGCGAATCCTCTCGTTGCTCAAGTTTCTGGAGAACCTGCCGCTGGCCGGCGTGGATACGGACCTCGGCCGCTCGGCTCAGGAGTTCATTCGCCGCAAGCAGCGCAACGGTCTGTGCGTGGTGGTCAGCGACCTGTTCGCGCCGACTGGGTTCGAACCCGGACTCGACCTGCTGCGGCATCGCCGCTATGAGCCGCACGTGATCCAGCTTCATCACCCGCGCGAAGCCCGACCCGACTTTCTGGGCGACGTGGAACTGGTCGACGTCGAGAACGACAACAGCCGCAAAGTGACCGTGACCGAGAAGAACCTGCGGGCTTATCGGCGGCTGTTCGACGAGCACCAGCAGGCCGTGAAACATTACTGCCAGGCCTATTCGATCGGCTGCACGCAGGCGGACACGCAAATCAAGTTTGACGATCTCGTGCTGCGAATGATGCGCGAGGCGGGAGCCGTCACATGAGCTTTCTCTCGCCGCTGGCTTTGCTAGGCGCGCTGTTGGCGGTGCCGATCATCGTGTTCTATATCCTCAAGGTCACGCTACGCCGCGTGCCGGTGTCGACCACAATCTTCTGGCGGCAGATCTTCGACGAGAAAAGCCCTCGTTCGCTCTGGCAGCACCTCAGGCACCTCCTGTCGCTGTTGGCGCAGCTGGCCTTGCTGTTGCTTTTGATCTTTGCCCTGGCCGAACCGTATCTGCGGTCGGAGGTGCTGGCCGCGCGGCGATTGATTATCGTGATTGATAACTCGGCCAGCATGCGGGCCACGGACGTCGCCCCCTCACGCCTGGAGGCGGCGCGCCAAGCCGCCGAAGGTCTGATCACGGGCCTGCGCTATCGCGATGAGATGGCCATCGTCACCGCCGGCGGGCAGCCCGGCGTGGTCTGCGGATTCACGGGTCACGAGCGCACGCTCCGCGCGGCCCTAGCCGGCATTCAAGCGACCGATGGACCGACGCAGGTCGACGCCGCCGTGGCGCTCGGCCGACGGCTGCTGGCGCATCAGGAGCATGGCCAGGTGGTCGTGTTCACCGACGGCTGCTTCGAGGGAAGCGAAATATGGGCGGCCGATCCGGCGGTCGACCTGCACGTCGTGGGCACACGAGCCGGCAACGTGGGGCTGACTAACTTTCAGGTTCGCCGCAGCCTGGCCGACCCGATTGGTTATGAGATTCTGACCCGGGTCGCCAATGCGTCCGACGAAGAAGTGAAGTGCCGACTGGAGATCGACCTGGACGACGCGCCGGTCGACGTCATCCCGCTTACGCTCGCGCCGGGCCAGGAGTGGAGCCGCACGATTGAGAAAACTTCGATCGACGGCGGCCGACTGGTGGCGCGGATCAATCACGATGATATTCTGCCGCTCGACAATCGGGCCGAGGCCGTGCTGCCCAAGCGGCAATTGCAAAAGGTCACGCTGGTGACCGAGGGCAACACGTTCTTGAAGATGGCGCTCAAAGCCAATCCGCTGGTCGATTTGACCACCCTGGGCAAGCTGCCCGAGCAATACGACCCAGGCGTGCTGTATGTGTTGCATCGCGGCGTGCCCGCGAAGATGCCTGCGGCCAACGTGCTGGTCATCGACCCGCGCGAATCGACCGACCAGTGGCAGTTGGGCGAGGTGTTGGAGAACCCGATCGTCACCAAGCAGGATCCTGACTCGCCGCTGATGCGCCACGTGCGGCTGGACAATGTGTTGATGCCCGAGGCGCGTCGCGTGACCTTGCCCGAGGGGGCGCAGGTGCTGGCCTCCAGCGTCACGGGCGATCCGTTGTACTTCTCGCAGTCGCGCGAAGGCCACAAGCTGCTGCTGTTGACCGTGGACCTGGACCGCGGCGACCTGGCGCTGCGCACGGCGTTTCCGATCATGATCACCAATGCGCTGGGCTGGTTCGCCGGCGAGGCGGGCGAACTGCGCGAGTCGCTAACCAGCGGCGCGGTCACCGAGGTCGAGCTGCCTGTGGTCGCGGCGCCGGCTGCGCTGGTCTTAGCGTCGCCGCATGGAGAGACGCGACCGCTGCCGGCAGGCGTGGCACGGGCCACGATCGGACCATTGGACGAGTGCGGCGTGTGGCAGGTCCGCCAGCTCACCTCCACCCCGGCGGAACCGGCCGCGAAATCGGTCGAAGACAAGGCCGCAAGCGACAAACCCTTGATCGAGCTGGCCTGCAACCTGGCCAATCGAGTCGAGAGCGACCTGCGCGTGCCCGAGTCCCTGGTCGAAAAACCGCAGACCGCGTCACTCGCGGGCAGTTGGTTCACGCGACCGATCTGGTTTTATCTGGTCGCGCTGGCCTGGCTGCTGGCCGGCGTGGAATGGTTCCTTTATCAACGACGTTGGATCAGCTGAATAAGATTGGCGGAGTTGTGAACGAAGGTTTCGCACTCGAACTGACGCATCCCTGGCGGCTGTTGGCTTTGGCCATCGGGCCGGTGGTGGTGTATTACTTCTATCGCAGCCTGGTCGACTTTCCGCGCTGGCAGCGGGCCGTGTCGCTGGGTGTGCGGTGTGTGATCGTGTTGCTGTTGGTCCTGGCGCTCGCCGGGCTGACGCTGCTGCGACCCACGGCCGAGCGGTTCGTGATCTTCGCGGTCGATCGCAGCTTGAGCGTCGGCGCGGAATCAACGCAAGCGGCCGAGAAGTTCCTGGCAGAAGCCACCGCCGCGGCCGATGGCGACCGAGTGGCCTTCCTGCCGTTCGACGTCGAGCCGGGCGAGTTGGAGACCGAGCACAAACCGCCGGCCGCCAGCGAACCGCCACAGCCCGCGCCCACCGCCGCGCCGCCTGTCGACAAAAAGACGGACGGCGATTCGCCAACCCCGCCCACACCGCCGCCTGCGCCCGCGGCACCGCTGGCCGACACACCGGCGGCCAAGGGCACGAACATCGCCGCCGCGCTCGAAGCGGCGGTCGCTTCGCTCTCGCCGGGCTACGTGCCCAGCGTGGTGCTATTGTCAGACGGCAATCAGACCACCGGCGACGCGCTGCGCGCGGCGCTGGCCGCGGGCGTGCCCGTGTCGACCGTGCCACTGGCCACCCGCAGCGAGCCAGAGGTACAGGTCTCGAGCGTAAAGCTGCCGGCCCAGGTACGGCAGGGAGAGCCGTTTTATGTCGAGGTCGTGCTCGACTCCAATCACGACGATGAGGGGCTGGTCGAGGTTTATCGCGGCGCTCACCGCGTGGTCAGCGAGCGCAAACCGATCAAGAAGGGCGAAAACCGCTTTCGCTTCCAGCAGACCGTCACCTCAGAGCGCCTGGCAAACTTTACCGCCAGCGTGCAGGGCCTGGCGCAGGACACGCTGTTGGACAACAACGCCGACAGCGGGCTGGTATTCACCGCCGGCAAGCCGCGGGTGCTCGTGATTGAGAGCGATCCACGATTGATTCGCGAGTTGGCCGTGGCGCTCGAGGGCGAAGACATCCAGGTCGACGTGCGGCCGCCGGCGGGCATGCCCGACAGCTTGTCGGATCTGCAAAACTATGAGCTGCTGGTGCTGTCGAACGTGCCGGCCACGGCGCTCACCGGTCGACAAATGGAGGTTGCCCGCAGCTACGTGCAGGACCTCGGCGGCGGGTTCTTGATGCTGGGGGGCGAGCAATCCTTCGGCCTGGGCGGCTACTACAAGTCGACCTTGGAAGAGATCCTGCCGGTGCGCAGCGACTTTGAAAAAGAGAAGGAGAAGCCGAGCCTGGCGATGGTGCTGGTGATCGACAAGTCTGGGTCGATGGGGGGCGACAAGATCGAGATGGCCAAGAGCGCCGCGCGCAGCGCCGTCGAGCTGTTGGGCAATTCCGACCATATCGCCGTGCTGGCCTTTGACGGCGATACCTACACGATCAGCGAGATGCAAAGCGCCAGCAACAAGGGCCGGATCAGCGACGAGATCTCACGCATCGAGGCCAGCGGCGGCACCACGATGTATCCGGCCATGGAGCAGGCCAACGAAATCCTCACCGCCACGCCGGCCAAGCTCAAGCACGTAATCCTCCTGACCGACGGCATCTCTTCGCCCGGCGACTTCGAAGGACTGGCCGCGACGATGAACTCGGCCCGGATCACGGTCTCGACAGTCGCCGTAGGCGAAGGATCGGACACGGCCCTGCTGGAAGAGATCGCCAAGACCGGCAACGGCCGCTACTACTTCACCGACGATCCGGCCGCCGTGCCGCAGATCTTTGCCAAGGAGACCGTCACCGCCAGCAAGGCCGCGATTAACGAGCAGCCCTTTGTGCCCGTGGTCGTGCGGGCGACGCAGGCCTTCGCCGGCATCGACCTGGAGACCGCGCCTTTCCTGCTGGGCTATGTCACAACCCGGCCCAAGGCTACCAGCGAAGTGATCCTGGCCACGGAAAAGGGAGACCCGCTGTTGGTCTGGTGGCGCTATGGCCTGGGCATGACCGGCGCGTTCACCTCCGACGCCAAGGCCCGCTGGGCCGCCGAATGGTTGCCCTGGCCTGGCTATTCCAAATTCTGGGCCCAGGTCGTGCGGCACATGATGCGCAAAGGGGATGCCAAGGGGTCCGCGGTCGAGATCGTCGAGCGCGGAGGTCGGGCCAAGCTCTCGCTCGATGCCGCCGACCCCACGGGTCGCTACCTGAACGATGTCGAAACCGAGATGACTCTGATCGACCCGCAACTCGGCGCTCGCAAGCTGCCATTGGTGCAGACAGCGCCGGGGCGTTACGTGGTCGAGTTCGACACGCCGCGCGCCGGGGCGTATCACGTCGAGCTGACGCAAAAGAAAAACGGGCAGGAGCTGTCGCGACAATCGCGTGGCCTGACCGTGGGTTATAGCGACGAGCTGCGGCTGCGTCCGACCAACGAAGCACTGCTCAAGCAGATCGCCGACGTCTCGGGCGGCAAGGCTGGCGTGAACGCTACTGACGTCTTTGCCCCGGACGACCGCCGCGCCCGACGGCCGACTCCTTTGTGGAGTTGGCTGGTCTGGGCGGCTGCGGGGCTCTTGGTGTTGGACGTCGCACTGCGGCGGATCGACTTGCAGAACGCCTGGCGGCGGGGCAGGGGCGCTAGTGCCGGCACGATGGGCCGCGGACGGCCGGGCTTCAATGGTTCGGTGGGAACGAAACCGGCGGTCGCGCCGGAGCGAGTGAAATCCTGAGCCGGCAAGTGCGGTTTACCCTCCCCGCATTTGTGTTGCACGCGAGTCGCCGGCGGTGGTAGGCTACACGAACAATTCGACCCTGAATGTTCGCGGGCCACAGACGAGGAGCTGTCCGATGGTCAAGGCTTTGCAAGATCGGCTCGATCCGGTGCGTCGTCGTCAACGCTGGGTCCATTCACTGCGTTGGGCCGCCTGGGGTTTGGTCGCCAGCGCCGCCGTCGCCGCGCTGTTTGCCCTGGGCCGCTGGCTGGGCGGCTGGGAATTGACCGTCCCCCGCGCACTGGCCATCGTGATCTCAGGTCCGATCGTTGGCGCCTTGGCCGCGCTGATCGCGCGCAGCGATTGGCGAGCAGCGGCCCGCGCGATCGACACTCACTATCGCATGCAGGATCGCACGACCTCGGCACTTGAGTTCCTCTCGCGCGAGGATGTGACCAGCGTGCATCAACTGGCGGTCGATGACGCGATCGAACACTTGGACAAGGTCGACGCCCGCGAGGTGGTGCCGATTCACGTGCCCCGCGCACTGCCCTATGGCGTGGCGGCAATGATCGCCGCGGCGGTCTTGCTGTTTGTGACCACGCGTCCTGAAGAGGTTAGCGCGAGTCCTCCGCAGGCTTTGCCAGTGGTACTCACGCAGGCCGAGCGGTTGGCCGACGAGCTTAAGTCACTGGAGGAGTTTGCCAACGAGAACAAGGATCCCGAGATCGAGAAGCTGGTGGAGGAAATGAAGGCCGCGATCGAGGAGCTAAAGCGGCCCGAGGTCGACCTGCGCGAGGCGCTGGCCAAGTTGTCGGAGATGGAAGCCGCCCTGCAACAGCAGCAGTCGCAATACAACGTCGAGCTGACCGACGCCCAACTGGCCGCCGTCGGCGAAGTGCTGGCCCTGGCCACACCCCTGGCCAGCGCCGGCAAGGCCCTGGCGGCCGGGCAGTTTGACAAGGCGGCTCAAGAGCTCAAAGAAGCTGAGGCGCCGGAGCTCGATCGTCAGACCGAAAAGTCGATGAAGGAAAAGCTCGAGGCCGTGGCCAAACAGATGCAGGACCAAGGCGCCGGTGCGCTGAGCAAGGCCACCGGCGAAATGTCGGCCGGGCTCGGCGGCGAAGGTCGTCGGTTCAAGGAAGGGGCCGAGAAGCTTAGCGGCGAGGCCAGCAAGCACAGCAAACGCAAAAAACTGCACGACCTGTTGCACAAACAGTGCCAATGCCTGGGCGAGTGCAAGGGCGAATGCGAAAGCGAAAGCAAGAGCGACAGCAACAAGAAGAGCAACAAGCCGAGCAATAGCTGGGGCACGGCGCGCAGCGGCAACGAAGCCGGCGATGCCACGCCGAACCTCGGCGGCAAGCAAGAAGTGCGCCTTTCGGGCAAGCAATCGGACGAAGGCGACGTGGAAACTGAGACCACGCACTCGCCCGAGGGCAAGGAAGAGGCCCGCCGCGCGTATCGCGAGAGCTATGACAAGTTTCGCAAGATCTCCGAGGCAGTGCTGGAGACCGAGCCGATCCCGTTGGGTCATCGGCAGACGATCCGTCGCTACTTTGAGTCGATCCGACCGAGCGAGAACGATCCCGCGGAAAGCAGCGAGCCGGCTGCCAAACCTGCCGAAGGGGCCACCCCGGTGGAAGCGGCGACGCCCTGACTTCGCTTGCTGCTTATTCGCCCGCTTCGTCGCTGGGTTCATCCGGCGCGTCGGTGGCGACCTCGCCGCCCAGGTTCATGCCGCGGTCCAGGATTTCGACGACCTGCTTTAGGTAGTCCTTGTCGTTGATCTCGGCGCCGAAGCGATGGGCAAAGTGTTCGCGATTGTCCAGCCAGAAGAAGACCACGCCCAACAGCATGATCGTCAGGTAGCTGGGGTCGAGGTCCTCGCGAATCAGCTTGCGGCGCTGCGAGACCTCGATCCGTCGGCGGATGGTTTCAAAAATGTCCGGTTCGCCCGGCCAGACCTGCCGGTCGCCCTCCAGCCGGGTCCAGGCACAGAGTCTGAGCAGCAGCGGGTTGTCGCCGATGTAGGCCATCAGCCGCCGCAATTCCGAGCCAAGATTCAGCGGCCGGTTTACGGCCCGCGCCGCGTGCGGAAACCGCTCGGCATAGCTCTCTACCAGCCGTCGCTTGACGGCCTGATAGAGACCTTCTTTGCTGCCAAAATGATGATGTATCAGCGGGTGAGAGACCCCCGAGGCGGCCGAAATATCGCGCAGCGAGGTATTGGCGAAGCCCTGTTCGGCAAACAGACGCTCAGCCGCCACCAGCACGGTTTCCCGCGTGGCTTCTGGGTCGCGAACACGGATGGGATCTTCTAAAGTCACACGCCGCCCTTATTTAACGTGTTGTCAGTAAAATCATAGGTATCCAAGACCCCCCGGTCAATGCGCTGGTGCGCAAAACACGGTTAATCCCGCATTGCTCGTGAAATGGGGGGTGCCTATAATACTTACCAGTCGTTAAATAAGACCCGCGTTCGTTCGGCCGCTACCCATGCCTATCAGCCGGTCCCACCACGTTTACCCGTCGCTGCTGAGTCTTGCCAGCCTGATCTCCCTCGTGGGTTGCGGCCAGCGAAACCAATACATTGAGCCGCCCCCGCCCGAAGTCACCGTGGCCGCGCCCCAGCAACAGGACGTCACCCGATATCTGGAGGTCACGGGCACGGCCCAGCCGATCGTGGCCGTGGACATCCGGGCCCGAGTGCGCGGCTTTCTGGAAGAGCGCCATTTCGAAGAGGGATCGCTGGTCGAAAAAGGCCAGTTGCTCTTGGTCATCGACGAAGAGCCCTTCCAGCTTAAGCTCGACCAGGCCAAGGCCAACTATGCCGAGGCCGAGACCGCGGTGCGCAAGGCCGAGCAGTCGCGAGGCCGGGAGCTGGCCAAGGCCAAGATTGCGCTCGACGAAGCGGCGCTCTTGCAGGCCAAGAGCAACGAGTCGCGGTTGCAGAAACTACTTTCCGGCCACACCGTCACACAGGATGAATTCGAGCGGGCTGAAGCACTGCGCAAGCAAGCCAGCGCCCAGGTCGATTCCTCCAAGGTCAGCCTGGACCAGGCCGAGGCGGACTTCGCCATCAACATCCAGGCTGCCAAGGCCGCGTTGGCCGCCGCCCGCACCGCGATGCGCAATGCCGAGATCGAACTAAAGTATTGCCGCATGACGGCGCCGATCAGCGGGCGCATCAGCGAGACGCGCCACGACGTCGGCAACCTGGTGGGAGACGGTCAGTCGTCGCTGTTGGCCACGATCGTGCAGCTGCATCCGATTCACGTCTACATGACCCTCAGCGAAAGCGACTTTCTCAAATACCAGCAGAGCGCGGGCGAGAAAACGGCCGCCGCGCCGCCGGTCGAGATGGGCCTGGACGGCGACGAGGCTTATCCCCATCAGGGCACGATCGATTATCACGACCCGGCGATCGACTCGGGCACGGGCACCATCCGCATCCGCGGTCGCTTTCCGAATGTCCAGGGCGCGATCCTGCCCGGCACGTTTGCCCGACTGCGACTGCCGATCGAACAGCAGGTTGGCGCGCTACTGGTGCCAGAGCGAGCCCTGGGCACCGATCAGTCGGGGCAGTATCTGCTAGTGGTCGGCGCCAACGATCTTATCGAGTATCGGGCCGTGAAGAGCGGCGCCCGCGTCGGCGACCTGCGCGTGGTCGAGGGCTCGCTGGCGCCGCAGGACCGTGTCGTGGTCGAGGGTCTTTTGCGTGCCCGGCCCAATATGAAGGTCGTCCCCAAGACCGCCGCGCCGCCGACGGCCGGAGTCGCCAACGTGGCCGAACGCGTGGACGCGAGCAAGAAGGCACCCGCCACGGCTCGCCGCGCCAGTCAATAAACCAGAAAACCCACGGCGTTTTCGCCGCGCGCTTACCGCATGCTTTCACGCTTCTTTATCGACCGGCCGATCTTTGCCAACGTCATCGCCATCGTGACGATGCTGGTCGGCATCGTGGCGCTGGTCAACCTGCCGATCGAGCGCTACCCGTCGATCACGCCGCCGACGGTGATGGTGATGGCGTTCTATCCGGGCGCCGAGGCGCAGACCCTGGCCGACGCGGTCGCGGCGCCGGTAGAGCAGGAAGTCAACGGCGTCGAGAACATGCTCTACATGTCGTCGACCTGCTCGAGCGACGGCACCTACAAGCTGACGGTCACCTTTGACGTCGGCACCGATCTGGACGAAGCCCAGGTGCTGGTGCAAAACCGCCTGGCCGTGGCCATGCCAAGATTGCCCGAGGAAGTGCAGCGGCAGGGAGTGACCGCCAAGAAGCAATCGACCAATATCGTGCTGGCCGTGTCGCTGTTTTCAGACGACAACCGTTACAGCGATCTGTACCTGGCCAACTACGCGACCCTGCGGATCAAGGACCAGTTGAGCCGGGTGCCGGGAGTGGGCGACGTGACCGTGATCGGCGCGGGCAATTACGGCATGCGGATCTGGATCGATCCCGAAAAGCTCAAAGCCCGCAACCTCACTTCGCAGGAAGTGCTGACCTCGATCCGCGAGCAGAACACGCAGGTGGCGGCCGGCCAGGTCGGCTCGTTTCCCGCGCCCACCTCGCACGCTTTTCAGTTCAACGTGACGACCCGCGGCCGGTTGGCCGACCCGGAGCAATTTGGCGAGATCATTATCAAGACCGACGACAGCGGCACGCAGTTGGCCGCGCCCAACGTCGCCGAGGGCCCGCGCGGCAGCAGCGCGCGGCTGACCCGGCTGAAGGACGTCGCCCGGATCGAGCTGGGGTCGCAGGTCTACGATCAGTGGTGCGAGATCAACGGCCGGCCGGCCGCCACGCTGGCAGTTTTCCAGTTGCCGGGCGCCAACGCGCTGGACGTCGCCGCGGCGACCCGCAAGGCGATGCTCGAAATCGCCCCGTCATTTCCCGCCGGCATGAAGCACATCATCCCGTTCGACACCACGGTGTTCGTTGAGGAGTCGGTCCGCGAGGTCTACAAGACCCTGATCGAGGCCGGCGTGCTGGTCTTGATCGTGATCCTGGTCTTCCTGCAAGACTGGCGTGCCGTGTTGATCCCGGCCACGACCGTGCCGGTGACCATCATCGGCGCGTTTGCGGCAATGGCGGCACTCGGCTTCTCCATCAACATGCTGACCTTGTTCGGTCTGGTGCTGGCCATCGGCATTGTGGTGGACGACGCGATCGTGATCGTGGAAAACGCGGCCCATCACATCGACCATGGCAAGCTCAACCCTCGCGACGCCACGATCAAGGCAATGAGCGAGGTACTGGGGCCGGTCATCGGCATCACGCTAGTGCTGCTTGCGGTATTCCTGCCGACCGCATTCTTGGGCGGCATCACCGGGCAGCTCTATCGGCAATTTGCCTTGACCATCGCGGCCACGGCCCTGATCAGCGCCATCAACGCGGTGACCCTCAAACCGGCGCAGTGCGCGGTCTATCTGCGGCCGACCAAAGCCAAAAAGAACATCTTCTATCGCGCGTTCAACCGGGTGTACGACGCCTGCGAGACGGTCTACACCGCCATCGTCAAACGATTGGTCCGCCACACGGCGCTGGTGATGCTGCTGTTCGTGGCCTTGAGCGCATTTACCGGCTGGTGGTTCGTGCGGATTCCGACCGGCTTTCTGCCGACCGAGGACCAGGGCTTTGCCATCGTGGCGCTGCAATTGCCTGACGCCGCATCGCAAACTCGGACCCGGGCCGTGATCGGCCAGGTCAACGAGATCCTGCGGAACACGCCGGGAGTGCGCGGCTGGTTCTTGCTGGGCGGGCAGTCGATTCTGGACCAGGCAGTGGCCTCCAATGCCGCGGCGATGTACGTCACGCTCACGCCCTGGGAAGACCGCACCGGCAACCCTGCGCTCACGCAAGACGCGATCATCGGCAACCTGATGGGCCAGTTTCAACAGGTCCGCGAGGCGATGATCTTCGCCTTTCCGCCGCCGGCCATCATGGGCCTGGGTGTCGCGGGCGGTTTTGAAATGCAGTTGCAGGACCGCGGCGGCGTGGGGCTGGTGGAGCTTGAGAAAATCGTGCAGGAAATGGTCGCTGCCGGAAATGCGCAAAGCGGCCTGCTCGGACTGCGCAGCGTGTTTCGCGCGGGCGTGCCGGCCCTCTATGCCGACGTCGATCGCGAGAAAGCCAAGAGCCTGGGGGTCTCGCTCGACACGGTGTTCTCCACGCTGCAAACCGCGCTGGGGTCGGCCTATGTCAACGACTTCAACAAGTTCGGCCGCACCTATCAGGTCCGTGTGCAGGCCGACCAGAAATTTCGACTCGACCCCGAGGACATCGGCCGGCTGGAAGTGCGCGATGCTCAGGGCAACATGATCCCGATGAGTACGCTCTGCAAGGTCGAGCGGCGGCTCGGTCCGCAGGTCATTCCGCGCTATAACCTCTATCCGTCGGCCGCCATCACCGGCAGCGCCGCGCCAGGCTATAGCTCGGGTGAGGCCCTGGAGTTGCTCGAGCAAATGGCCGCCGGCAAGCTCCCCTCGTCGATGGGCTTTGAGTGGGGCGGCATGTCGTTTCAAGAGAAGCGGGTCGGCTCGCAGGCAATGGTCGTCTTCGGCCTGGCCGTGCTGATGGTGTACCTGGTGCTGGCCGCACAGTATGAGAGCTGGGTCTTGCCCGCCGCCGTGATCCTGGTCGTGCCTTTGGCCCTGCTGGGCACGGTCGCCGCCGTGGCGGCGCGGGGCATGGACAACAACATCTACACGCAAGTCGGCATCGTGCTGATCATCGCGCTGGCGAGCAAGAACGCGATTCTGATCGTGGAGTTTGCCCGCGACCTGCGCAATCAGGGTCGCACGATCCTAGAGGCCGCGGTGGAGGCCTCAAGGCTCCGGTTCCGTCCGATTCTGATGACGTCGTTTGCGTTTATCTTTGGCATCTTCCCGCTCGTGGGCGCAACCGGCGCCGGAGCGGCCGCCCGACAATCGCTGGGCACGGCCGTGTTTGGCGGGATGATCGCCGCCACGGTGCTGGCGGTGTTCTTCGTGCCGGTGTTTTACGTGGTCATGCAGCGGCTGAGCGAATGGCGGTCAAGGAAGAAGGAGCCGGCCCCGCCCGTCGGCGCTGGCAAGGTGCTGCCCAAGGTGGTGGTGCCGCTGCCGCGCGAGCACGCGATCGGCCCGCCGTCGCTGGCCGGCGATCCGGCCCAGATGGCCTAAGCCGTGCGGTTCTCTGGACTTGTGCTGACCGATTTGAACGCAGGCAAATTCTCTGGCGGAGTGATCGACTGCTAGCAGGGTCGACTGCCGATAAACAATGCATTCGGCCGCGCTCGCGCCGAACCAGGGACGGTCACGACGGACCCCGTTTGGCAAGGATCGCGCCATGTTTTGCTCGGAATGTGGAAAGTCGGCTCACGGCAAGTTCTGCACGCATTGCGGCACGCCGCTGGCCATTGAGGGCCCGCAACTTTACGTCGCCGACGACGTGGTGCCGGTCGAGCTGGTGCCCGAGCTGGAAACCGAGGTCCGCTACGAAGCGATCCTGAAGTTTCCCGGCGTGCGAGAAAAGATCGAACGTCACTCCCTGATGGCTCCCAAGCGACTGAGTGCCGAACAGTTTCTGGCGCTGGCCGACAAGCTGGTGCCGCTGGGCGTTTCGCTGGAAGGTCTGGCCGGAGTGATTCAGCCGCTGTATGCCCGGATGGGGGTCAAGACCGGCAAGGAGCGGCGTCACCAGGTGCCGGCGCCGGTTGGCCAGGTCATCGTCCGCGCGTTATGCTCGCTGGCGCGCCACGGCCAGAAACTGCAAAACGTCACCCAGGCGGCCGACGGGTGCCTGCTGGAGGCCGTGCTCCCCTCGGACCTGTTCTCATCCGAGGGTTCGCTGCTGGTGAGCGTACACGGCAAAGGGTCGCTCTCGGCCGTGAGCGGAGTGACGCACATCGGCGGCCAATGGTTCGACTGGGGCAAGAGCAACCGCTGCCTCGAGCAGTTGTTCGTCGACCTGGCGTGCGACGCGGCCTAACTTAGCACGCTCAGTGTGTTAATCGTCGCCGCGCGAAAACTCGGTTGCCGAATGCGACGGCCCCGATAGCAGGCGACGACCCAAGCGGTCCATCATGGCCTGCCGGACACGCTCGCGGGCGATGATCTCGATGACTGCTTCCAGCTCGGCCGTGAACAGCGTCGAGCGGGCGACCGTGACCACCTTCACGCGCTGAACCTGAGCCGGCGCATCGGGAAACGGATCGGGGGTGAGCGGGATCAGCGCACCGTCGGTGGAGCCCGTGATCTTGTTCTTGGCCCGGGGTGTCCGTTTGCGGCGTGTCATGCTCGAACAAGGGGTCAACGACCGTGGCGCGGATGCGAGGGACGGCGGCGGCTTGCGTCGTCAGCTCGGGCGCAGTGCCTGCCAACGAGCGATCGCTACGACGATTGCCGGCAAACTCTTATCTTACCACATTCGCCCGCTACGTGCCGCTGTCCGTGGTCACGCGCAGTTGATCCAGATAGGCTTCGAGCAGGGCCTGCTGCTGATCAGGGCCGAATATCTTGCGGTCACTGGTTACCGCGACCGAGATGCGGCCGGCGTAGCTGTGGATGGCCAGCGACATCCGCGTATCCGGCCGGATCGGCCCCGCGCCATAGCCGTTCTCGACCACCAGGTTCCCCGCCAGTCGCCGATCGCCGTGCCAGGGCAACGGCACGTGGTCGAAGCCGGCGTTCAGGTTGGTAAAGACCGCCGTGGCAAATGTCCACTTGCGCCGCACGCTCCACTGGAGCAGCCGCGGCCAAAGCGTGAACATCTGCAAGCCCAACTCGTGATACAAGGCCCAGCGGGTGCTCTTCATCGCGGCCATCTCGCGACGGATCGACGCTAACAACTCGCGGCGGTCCTGGCAGTGCTTTGCCTTGCGGGTCATGAAGGTGAAGCCGAACAGGTTGGCCGCCGGCATGCGAAAGTCTTGCTGGCGGCGCATGTTCGTCGGCACCAGTACGCGCATCGGCAGTCGGGCCTCGGGCGTGCCCCGGTTCCAGGCCGTGAGCATCAGAAAATAATCGCGCAACAACAGGTCGTGCAGGCGAACCTCCTGGGCTCGGGCCACGCGTGACAATCCGGCGGTTTGCTCCTGGGTAAGCGTGTGCACCAGAAACTCCGCCGACGGGTCGACGTCTTTGCCGCAGACCTCTGGCCGAGGTTGATCGCTGACCAGGGCCGCTTTGCGCATCATCAGCGGCATGCTCACGCGGGGTAGCCGCGCGAGATCGATCGGCCGCAGTTTGCGAGAGAACAGGGTGTGCCGTCCGCGCTCTTTGAGCAATGCCGGGTCCAATCGCCGCCACTCCGGCGGACCCTCTTGGCCCGACAGCAGGTGCGCGTAAGCCACGAGTAAGTCCGAGATGAATTGAAAACCGCCCATGCCATCGACCGCGATGTGGTCGAAAGTGAAGCGCAGCGCGGTCTCATCGCCGTCCTCAATCACCCGCGCCACGACTCGCGGCGAGCTCGCGGAACAATTCAGTCCTGCCTCAGACCAGCTCGTCGCGTTGCCCCAGAGCACGGGCGCCGCTTCGCCGGGGGTCCACTTTGGCCAGCCGCGGCGGTCGCTCTCGATGTCGGCCGAAAGCAACGGGTGCCGCTGGTGAGCCAGTTGGTAGGCCCGCACAAACGCCTCACGATCCACCTGACCGCGGCAGTCAAGCTGGATGTGAAAGACCTGTGGGTAGTCGGGCAAGTGCTCGACTTGAAAGTAGAACTCGAACGGAGTGAAGGGATGAGAGAAGTAAGGTTCGGCGGGAGCTAACGCGACCTGGTGCAACTCTCGCGGCGCGGCGATTGTTTCGTGGCGGCTCGGCATGGCGACGCACCTTGGGGGCAGGTTTCGCGTGGCGACACGGCAAGCTCCTTCTGTAGATCTCCATTGGATGGTATCCAGCGCGACGAGGCGCAGGAGACTGGGATTTAACGATGATTCCCGGCCAGTGCGGTGTCCAGCCCCCAGGTTGGCTGCGAACGGGGCGTCGTCCAACGAAAAAGCGGTTCGTTGCGCAGCGGACGGCGGCCTTCGCCGGGACGCTATTCAAACTCACGCCATGCAAACTCACGCCATGTCAACGACAAGCGGCCGCTGTCCCGACAGAGGACAACGGCCGCCAAAGCAGAGCGGGAGACGAGACTCGAACTCGCGACATCCAGCTTGGGAAGCTGCGAAGCTCCAGTTGCAAGGCCTTTAGTGGCCGGACTTACATCGACGCCTCCGGCGGCTTGCACCAATGCTTGCACCAGCAACCCGGAATCAGCCAACGACATTGCCCAATGGGACCCCGGGTTGGCGTTTGTGATTGATCGGTGGCAGCTCCTTCCTCAAGCCATCCGAGAAGCCCTCGTTACGCTCGTGAGGAACTACGTTCACAGTAACCCCTAGCATATCCGCGACATCATCCGGCCGGGCGAGATGAAGGACCTGATGATTAAGGTCACGGAGGCCAAGAAGGCCGCTGTAGCCAACGCCATCGCGCGCCGCGACGAATCGGCCGCCGTGTGCAGCCAGAACAATACCCGCAAGCTGCTGGCCGACAAGCCGACCCTGATGCGCCTGCGCGAGTTGGAGGTCCTGTAGAATAGAAGCTCAATATACTGTTGGGCGACCGTGTTCTTGGAGATCGCGGCCTGACGGATCGGACGATGAACATGTTGTCAGAAGGCCCCGGGGGCTGGATGTGGTCTGGCGCTCTGGTCTACGCGCATGGGTGCGGTTTGCCGATTGCTCGGCCGCGCCGATCTGCTTCGAGAGGAAGTGGCCGGGTTGCAGCAGTTGGCCGCACATCGACGGACATTTCCGGCCTGTTAATTGGCCGAATGAACTGGATTCTCACGAAATCCCCCGAATCAAGTTCCACAAGGCTGTTATTCCTAAAACGCGCCTCAGCCGCAGGGGTGCGTCAGTCCGGGCGAAACCGCACGTTTTGTCGCCCAGCGCCGCTCAATTTCTCGAGGCCAGAGACGAACAGTACTCGGTGTGCGTTTGAAAGTCCGGGTAACTTGCTGGCAAGGGGAAGGCGTCAAGATCCCTTGAATTGATTTATATACATAAATAATATACGGCCATGAACCACACCATCGAGCGTCGTCGCCGCGCATTGACGGAAGAAGCCGCAATCAGAACTTCGCCTCGGGAGCATCCGCTTCCGTGCGAGGAGGTCGTCGACCAGGCCCGCGCCTTGGACAAGAGTTTCAAGGGTTTCGCCCGTCATTTGTCGGGCGACGACGATCCGGCGTCGGCTTTGCCGTTGCGCCAGTTGCGTGTCTGCGCGACGCTATATGTGGCGCCGCAGTCGATGTCCGCTCTCGGTCGGGAATTGGGATTCTCGCTCAGCGCGATGACACAGATCGCCGACCGCCTGGAGCGTGCCGGACTCGTCACACGCTGGTTTGACGCTCCGGATCGCCGGGTGCGGCGCTTGCGTCTCACGCCGCGAGCGCGCCGCATGCTACGGCTGAGAGAAGAAGCTCGCATTCGCCGTGTGGCCGCCGTGCTCGCAACCATGACGGACGAGGCCAGGCAATCGACGCTGTGCGCCTTCGACGCATTGCGTCAGGCTGCCCAAGCCATGGCATTGTCCGAGCAGCAAGTGGCGTGCGACTCGCCTTAGTTCTGATTGCCTTCCCTCCCTCGAGCTTGCCCGAGCCTCACCGATGCGAAAAACTGCCGTCATTTTGCTTTTATCGGCACTCGTTGCCGGCGGTGTTTTCTATTACACCAAGTATCTCAAAGCCGACGCTCCAGTAGACTTGCGGACCGCACCGGTCACGCGTGGTGAACTGGTGATCGAGATTAAAGCAAACGGAACTCTCGAGCCGCAGGACATCGTCGACGTGGGTGCGCAGGTCATGGGTCGGATCAAGGAACTTGGTCCCGACCCGCGTGCCGATCGCGAGCCTGCCTTCGCCGGCCGACAGGTCGACTATTGCTCCCCTGTTGAAGAAGGCACGCTGCTAGCCCGCATCGATCCAGCTTTGTATCAGGCGGCTTACGATCAGGCGGTTGCCGCCGTCGAGCGGGCTGAGGCCGACCTGCTGCAGATGCAGGCCAAGCTCGAACAGACCGAGGCCGAGTGGAAGCGCGCACAGCGCTTGCGAGATTTGAAATTGACGGGCATGTCCGCTCTAGGCTCTGGCAACTCGAAATCGGGAACAGCGCCCAGGATTCAGGGTATCTCGGACAGCGACTTCGTTCTGGCCAAGGCCAACTATGGCATCGCCAAAGCCAATGTTGAAATAGCGACCGCCACCGTGGCTCAGCAGTCGGCGGCGATGCGGTCGGCGAAGCAGAACCTCGATTACACCACGATTAGCTCGCCGGTTAAGGGCACGATTATCGATCGCCGCGTCAACATCGGTCAGACGGTGGTCGCCAGTCTTAACGCGCCCAGCTTGTTTCTGATTGCCAAGGACCTGCGACGTATGGAGATCTGGACATCGGTCAACGAGGCCGACATTGGGCGACTGAAAGTAGGAATGCCCGTGCGGTTCTCGGTCGATGCCTATCCCGGCGAGTACTTCAAGGGATCCGTGCGACAGATTCGGTTAAACGCGTCCATGACTTCCAATGTGGTTTTGTATACGGTCGTGGTAACGACCAACAACGATGACTTGCGTTTGCTTCCATACCTTACCGCCGACGTTCGCTTTCAGGTCGAAAAGCGAGAAAACGCCTTGTTGATTCCCAATTCCGCGCTGCGCTATGATCCCCGGCCCGAACTCGTGAAACCGTCCACCGACGTGAGCAACTCAACCGACGACGAAGACGAGGCACGAGAAACTATCGACGCGAAGTCCGCGGCGAAACGCAAAACAATCTGGATTCGGCAGGGTCAGCAAGTCTCGCCGGTGGAAGTAAAGATTGGCGCGACCGACGGCGCCCAAACTGAAATTAGTAGCGACAATTTGGATCCGGCCATGGAGATCGTTCTGGGAGAGAACCGCGACGAACCATCCGACGAGGGAGGCAAGAATCCGTTCGGACCACCCCAATTTGGTCGCGGCAAAGGCAAGAAGAAAGGCAGTTAGCACTCCACATGGCTCTAATCCGGCTCGAAAACATCTTCAAGACCTACCACATCGGCGAGATCGACGTCCCGGTTCTTAACGGTGTGTCGCTTTCCATTGAACGCGGTGAGTTGGTGGCGTTGATGGGTGCCTCGGGCTCGGGCAAGTCGACTCTCATGAACATCCTGGGGCTGCTCGATCGACCCAGTTCAGGTCGCTATTGGCTGGATGGCGAGGATGTCAGTCAATTGCCTCCAGATCGCCGGGCTCTCGTTCGCACCGCCAAGCTGGGATTTGTCTTTCAGAGCTTTAACCTGTTGCCGCGCACAACTGCGGTCAACAACGTATTGATGCCGCTGGACTACTCGACAAGCCGGTGCACTGCACGCGCCGCACTATCACGGGCCCATCGCTTGCTCGGTCGCGTCGGTCTGCAGGATCGACACGAACACATACCCTCTCAGATGTCCGGCGGCCAGCAGCAGCGCGTGGCGATTGCCCGCTCCCTGATCAACGAACCGGCACTTCTGTTGGCCGACGAACCGACCGGCAATCTCGACTCAAAGACCAGCGTCGAGATTCTGGAAATGTTCCAACAGTTGAATGAATCGGGCCTGACCGTGATTCTTGTCACGCACGACCCGAAAGTGGCGAGCTACGTCCATCGCACCATTCGCATGGCGGACGGCGTGATTGAGGAGGATCGCTCCGGCCCCTCGCGGGCATTGCCCGCGCCGCATCTATTGCTGCGCGCGAGCCAGCGCACGACCAACGATCAAGACGACGGCACGCAGAGCAACCGCGAACGCCCTTGGTCGGAGAGTTCAGCCGAATCTATGGGAAGCGACAACGGAAACGGCGTGAGCGCCGTGGCCACGCGCCATTCGGTCCAGGTCCAAAGTCGAGGCGTCGCGGCGCCGCAAAGCGCGCCGACGGTTGAGAGCGACCCGGCCGCGGCTGCCGAGGAAATCTCGCTTTCGCTCGGCGAACGGGTGTCGGCCGTCGTGCCGGCCACTTTGCGGACGGCCTTCGGGGCGCTGCGACGCAATCTGATGCGATCTGCTCTCACCACCTTGGGCATAGTTATCGGCGTTGGCGCCGTCATTGCCATGGTCGAGATCAGCTCGGGGTCGCGGGATGCGCTGATGAAGACAATGTCGAGCATGGGAGCCAATGTGCTGATCATCGCCAACGGCGCTGCCGCTAGCGGCGGCGTCAGTTGGGGGTCGGGCACCGAAGAGACGCTGACTCCCGACGACGCCATCGAGATCCGACGGCAGTGCCCGGCCGTCGCTGAAGTCGCCCCAATCGTCGGCACTGGCGGCCAGATCGTTTACGGCAATCGCAACTGGGTGCCGATGCGGATCGTCGGCTCCACGCCAGGCTATGTTGTCGTTCGCGACTGGACCGAGATGGACGAGGGGGAGATGTTCACCGAACGCGATGTTCAGGCGGCCAGTGGCGTGTGTGTCATCGGACGCACGCTGGCGCGCGAGTTGTTTCGAGGCGAATCGCCCGTGGGCAAGGACATCCGACTCAAGAATGTTTCCCTGCGAGTGCTCGGCGTCCTGGGGCGAAAGGGAGCCAGCATGATGGGCGACGATCAGGACGATATCGTGCTGCTTCCCTGGACGACGATCAAGTATCGCATCAGTGGCACAAGTACCGCGGCCGCGAAATCCGCCACCGCCGCAAGTGGCTCAAGTTTCGATAAGGTCAACAGCCTGCAAAACCCCTATCCCGGCACGGTCACGCTTTATCCTGTGCAGTCCGCCGTGCAGAAAGCCAATACACCACAGCCGGTGCGGTTTGCCACCGTCGATATCATTCTGGTCAAAGCCGCGTCCGCCACCCGCAGCAAGGAAGCGATCGGCGAGATCACGGCCCTGCTGCATGAGCGGCATCGAATCCGCGAGGATCAAGACGACGATTTCACAATCCGCGACATGGCAGAGATCCTGTCCGCCATGTCGTCGATGTCCCAGATGATGGGCGGCTTGCTGCTGATCGTGGCCATGATCTCGCTGGCCGTCGGCGGCGTGGGCATTATGAACATCATGCTCGTGTCTGTGACCGAGCGGACGCGCGAAATCGGTTTGCGAATGGCGGTCGGCGCGCGATCGTATCACATTCTTCGCCAGTTCTTGATCGAGGCGGTCGTCTTGTGCCTGTTCGGCGGCGCCGTGGGTATCCTCCTGGGACGCACGGCTTCGCTGCTGGTGTGGTACTTCATGCGCTGGCCGGTCCAGGCCTCGATCCCGGCAATCGCGGCAGCGTTTGTCGTCTCGGCCGGTGTCGGGATTGCCTTCGGTTTCTACCCAGCCTGGAAGGCCAGCCGGCTCGATCCAATCGAAGCGTTGCGCTACGAATAGCCGCGAAAAGCAGACCGTGCGGCAGAACAGGTCGACACGACGCCTGTTTCGGCCCCGCAGATCAACGCGGCAACAGAGCCTGAATGGTCAAAATCCACGCCGGGAGGTCGACCGTGAATGAGAAGCTCGTCATGATCATAGGAGCTGGCCTAGCTGGCCTCTATTGCGCACGACAACTATTGAAACGCGGACTCTGGTGCTGGAAGCACAGGAAGACGTAGGTGGTCGTGTGCAAACGGACTTGGTCGACTAATTCCGATGGAGCGCCCAGATGGTGACGGTTGCACCTCCGAAATGCGGTCTAAATCCTAGCCGATGTGAGGCTTTTGCGAGGAATACGATATGAACTATGGACGGTTCCACTGCAGGACGCGGCGTGGTGGTTCAATTCGCGCCACGACAGTACCAAGAATTGACACCGTAACGGGTCCGCCTGCGGAGCAGCGCGCGACAATTGTAACGCAGGAACTGCCGACCGGCCCGCGCGCCCCAAAGGTTGAGAGGGCTACAAAAATTCCCGGACAGCGAGAAGGAAGTCTTCGATGAAGCGATATGCACAGGTGTTTGTTGTCGCGTTGATATTCACTTTCTCGGCTGCAGTCCACGGAACGGCGCCAGCCGCCGACACTCCGCCAACTCCGCCGTGGCCCCAATGGCGCGGGCCAACGCGCGACGGCCAAGTGACGGGGCCAACATGGCCCGACAGCCTGCAAGAAGGCTCACTGGAATCTTTGTGGCGGATTCCACTAGGGCCGAGCTACTCTGGGCCCATAGTCTCGGACGAGTTGGTTTTCACCACGGCAACCAAGAATAAGGAAATCGAAGTAGTCTCCGCATTCGATCGGCGCACCGGTAAGAATCGTTGGAGCCGGGAGTGGCCGGGGGCAATCTCGGTTCCGTTTTTTGCCAAGTCGAGCGGCGATTGGATTCGATCGACCCCAGCGTACGACGGTGAATGCCTGTACGTGGCCGGTATGCGCGATGTCCTGGTATGCCTCGTGGCAAAAACCGGCCAAGAGCGCTGGCGAGTCGATTTTGTCAAAGAAGTCAAAAGCCCACTCCCTGATTTCGGGTTCGTCTGCTCTCCTATGGTCGACGGAGATTTTGTCTACGTCCAGGCCGGGGGTGCAGTCGCCAAGCTCGATAAGCAAACTGGCGCGATTATTTGGCGCACGCTCGGAGATGAAGGCGGGCTTTTCGGGTCGGCTTTCTCGTCGCCAATTCTCGCCGAGCTTTTGGGCAAGCGGCAACTCATCGTCCAGACACGGCAAAAGCTGGCTGGCGTCGATCCGCAGTCGGGTGACGTATTGTGGTCGCAGGTTGTCCCCTCATTCCGCGGCATGAATATCTTGACTCCTGTTGTCGTCGGAGATGCAATCTTCACCAGCAGCTATCAAAACAAGTCCTGGCTCTACCGGATTGCCCGTGAGGAAGACAGATTCACGGTCGCGGAAGCCTGGAGCAACAAGGCACAAGGCTATATGTCCACGCCCGTTGTCGTGGGCGGATATGCTTACCTGCACCTCGGCAATCAACGCTTCATCTGTATCAATTTGCAGAACGGGGAGCGAATGTGGACGTCACCACCATTCGGCAAATATGCGAGCCTGGTGGCTCAGGGGGACCGCATCCTGGCGCTTGACCAGCAAGGTGTGCTTCTCCTGATTAAAGCCAATCCCGAGAAATTTGAACTACTCGACTCGCGCAAGGTTTCGGAAGCGGACACCTGGGCGCACCTCGCAATCTCTGGCGACGAGATTTTTGTGCGCGAGCTCGAAGCGTTGGCTGCCTATCGCTGGCGGCGAGTACCTCGCCCTTCGCAGCCGCGGTAACGCCGAGGCTCATTGCGAATGACGCGGCCGGTCGTTGCTAAAGAAGCGTCCAGAGCGCCGTTGCGGAGTACGATCGGAACCCATGACGTGTCAGTCTGCCGATGTGCGATCTGCCGCGTGTTGTGGCGCGAGATTGGGTCCCTTTTTTGGTTATTATACGTGTGCCGACCGCTGCCAAGTCGAGCGATTTCAGGCGAGCGGTCTTCCAGGGTGTCCATGGACTAACGCCGCATGAATCTCGTTCGAACACTGCTGCGGTCTTGCCGCGCGTCGATCCGCCGACAACGGATAGTCGACAGCGCAGGCACGCGACTCACCGGCGGGAACCTGCTCGTGCGTTCACTGATCCTTCGCCGCTTGCTGTTGCGTGAGGTGCTGGCTGCGGACGAATGCGTCGTGGGGATACTGCTCCCGCCCTCGGTCGGTGGCGCGCTCGTCAATTTCGCCTTAACCTTGGCCGGTCGCGTCGTCGTCAATCTCAACTATACACTCAGACAACCGCAGATCAAATCGTGCGTCGCCCAGGCTGGAATCCGCCACGTCATCACCAGCAAGCGGGTCCTGGAGCGCATGCCGATAGAGGTCGATGCGCAGTTAGTGACGTTGGAATCGCTGCTGCTGGAAGTCCGTCTTGCCGACAAACTCCTGGGTGTGATTTATGGGCTGGCCACGCCGCTGTGGATGCTTGAGCGATTGCTCGGCGTTAACCGCATCGGCGAGAATGACCTCATGACGATCGTATTCACCTCCGGTTCGACCGGCGATCCCAAGGGCGTCATGCTCTCTCACCGCAATGTGGGATCGAACATCGCCGCGCTCAACGAAGTGCTCCGGCTGCGCGAGGCAGATCAAATCCTCGGAGTGCTTCCGTTTTTTCATTCCTTTGGCTACACGGTCACGCTTTGGGCTGTGCTGTGCCTGGACTGCGGGGCTGCCTATCATTTCAATCCGCTTGAGGCCGGCGTTATCGGCCAACTGTGTCGCGACGAACGTGTGACGATCATTGTGGGTACGCCCACGATTCTGCGCAACTATCTGAAGCGCTGCCCGGCCGAGGATTTCAAGTCCGTTGAAGTCGTCGTCTGCGGCGCCGAACGGCTACCGCCTGAGCTGGCCGACGCCTTCGAGGCGAAATTCGGCCTGCGGCCGGTCGAGGGCTATGGCACGACCGAGCTTTCGCCGATTGTCGCGGTCAACGTTCCCCCTCGTCGAGCGCCGGAGGACGGTGGCCATGGCTACAAGGAGGGCACCGTCGGCCGTCCGCTGCCAGGCATTGAGGCGAAAGTCAGGCATATTGACACGGGCGTCGCGCTGCCGGCCAACTCGCCGGGAATGCTCTGGATCCGCGGTCCCAATGTGATGCAGGGCTACTTGGGCCGCCCCGATTTGAGCGCGCAAGTATTGCACGACGGCTGGTATGCGACCGGCGATGTCGCAATGATCGATGACGAGGGCTTCGTCCGCATCACGGGTCGACAGAGCCGTTTCTCGAAGATCGGCGGCGAAATGGTGCCACATGCCGGCGTCGAAGACGCGATCGCATGGGTCCTTCATGCCGACCCAGACGATGTCGTCGTGGCCGTGACGGCCGTGCCCGATGCTCGGAAAGGTGAGCGGCTGCTGGTCGTCCACAAGCCCTTCGGGCAATCATCGTTGGACATCTGCCGAGCGTTGCAACGCGCTGGAATACCGCCCTTGTGGATTCCCTCTCCCGACAGCTTCTTTGAGGTGGAAGGCATTCCGCTACTCGGGACTGGCAAGGTCGATCTCAAGGCCGTCGAGAACCTAGCGCGAGACCGGCTCGGCGGTAACTTACGCCCGGCCTAGTCGGTATTCATAACGGGGGTCACGTCAGAGCTCGCTCCCAAGATACTGACTTAGTCGCAAGCCGGCCGCATCAACGAGTGATCGAGATTGATCCGGTGAGTTGATCACCGATATGCAATGATCAATATCTGCGCGAATCGTCGCCAATGTGTTTCGAGCGTCTGCCAGCTCATTTTCTAGACGAGCGACGCGATCTTCCCATTCTTCGAGTAAACCAGCCATCCGAGTTCCCTATGTGCATGGTTAGCTGCGGTTCGTGCCAAACGGCCTGCATAGCACTCAACCATGTTTGGGCGATGGTGAAATCCTTCGTGCAACAACAGCCTTATAGCTCATCCATGGCATGGCGTTGAGGAAATGTGCCCACCAATTCGAAGGTTCTCAAAAGCACTAGAGATTGCATTCCGACTTGACAAATAAAACGCCGGCGCTCGCAGCCGGAGTTGCATTGAAGGCCCTGGAAGTGCCATGACGCGCCGGGTTGTGCGCTCCAATTTGAAACTCGTCGCCGGGCGCGATGATGTCGCTGTGGCCATTTCGAGTGAACAAAACGATGTTGCCCCCCACGGCGAAAAGTGAAGACTAGGATGCCCCGGCAGGACGCGATGCGAGTTCTGCCCGTCGTACCTGAATCGTTTTGGGGGCCTCGATCCCGATCTTAATTCGGTTGCCCTGGATTGCCGTGACTACGAGTACGATGTCGTCCGCAATTTTAATTTGTTCTCCGACATTCCGGGATAGAATCAACATAATCTCAGCCTCCTGCGCGGCGCGTCTGTTAAAACAAAATCGTGATGAAATGGTTTTGTGTTTGTAAACGGCACTATCTGTCAGTCTTCAACATCAGTTTCAACCGCATAGACCAAAATCACTGTGGCGACACCGCACAACAGCGTCGCAAAACATCCCACGAGGAAAATAATCCAGTCATTCATGACGCCGACCTCCGCCGCTGGTTACCAAGGCGCCGAATGACAGTATGGACGGCACCCACAGTCCCACGAACACTCCTTGGTCTTTATCCACCGAGAACCACAGGTACACCGAAAACAAGAAGGACAGGCCGGCGGCCGCGAGAATCAAAAGCTTCGCAATCTTCACGCTTTTCATGTTTCATCTCCTTCTCGTCAGATTCGGTAGTCACTTCGATATCCCTGGAATCGCAGCCGAGCCACACCGCGTAATAAAGCGCTCTATGCAAACGGTCCAGAGTCAGAAAGCGGTCTGCATCTCAGCTATTGCCAGGCACGTCAATGTGTTCTTCTTCTGCAGCGATCCTTAGTTTGTTCAAGGCGCGTGTTTGTATTTGCCGAATTCGCTCCTTGCTAACACCCATTTCGGCGCCGATGTCTTCCAAAGTCTGCGGGGCGTGGCCTTGTACAAGCCCAAAGCGGCTCATGACGATCTTCTGTTCGCGATCATCCAGGCACGCAAGTATCTTTCGGACTTGAGCTTCGCGTTGACTCTGCGCACTTTCTTGCTCGTGCTGGTCGGTGCGATGCTCCTCCGATGCGCTGAAAGTCTCGGCGTGACCCGTATGGAAACGAGCTCGATGTCGCTGCTCGCTGGGAATCGAGCGGGCAAAATTCTTCATAATTGCCCAGCTTGCATAGGTGCTGACTTTATTGCCGCGAGCGAAATCAAACTTTTCAACGGCCCGCATCAGGGACATATTTCCCTCGCTGACCATTTCCCAGAGGTCGCCATGCGGTCCGACATACCGTTTGGCGATGGAAACTACCAGCCGTAGATTGGCCCGCACGATCTGATTCTTCACGGCCACGGCTTCCTCATAAAACTGTTGGATCTGGTCCATCACGCTGCGTTTTGCACGGGCCGGATCGAGTAGGCTGCGCAGCTTGGAGGCCTTGTATTTCAAGTAGTTGAACTTGCGGAACAAATGTCTTTCTTGCTCCCGCGTTAAAAGTGACACCTCAAAAAGACTAGCCAGATACGGTGGCAAACCCGGGGTACTCCGCGTCGTCTTCAACTGCGCGTCATCCGCTGGCATTTTCGCCATGATGCGGGTTTCCGCGTCCCCATGGCTGAATTCCGGATTGGGAATGAAGTCCAGCGGCAGTTCCATAATCTGCCGAATCCGAGGCTCTGTGTTGGCTTGATTGATCCTCGGTTTGTCATTCCGGCGGAGATGCGCCATGGTTTCCGCGGACGCGCCCCCGCCATGCCGTTGATGGACCGCGCCATTCGGCTCATCATCCTTGTTCACTCTTATGCCGCGCAGGGGCCGCTCAAGTGATTGTTTGGATCGCATATGCATGTCATCAACCTCCAATGCATTCCAGTGACAGCTATCGTGCCCTGTCAACATTTAAGACGTCGAACCGATTGCAGGCATTGGCGGGAGTCACTAGCTCCAGCTCCCACCTCGGCCCCGCTTGGCGTCGACGTCGCTCACGGAGTTGCGGCCGAAAAAGTCGAACAGCAGGTCGAAGCCTCGACCGCCGATCAAAGTGTCGTCACCGAAACCACCCCACAGCACGTCATCGCCATCGCCGCCGTCGAGGTAGTCATTTCCCGCACCACCGAAGATCAAGTCGCGTGCTTTGCCTCCCAACAATCTGTCGTTTCCAGCCTCCCCGAACAACGAGGTGTTGATCGTGGTCAGCGCGGCAGCGTCCACCACATCGTGGCCGGCTCCAGCCCAGACCGTGACTGCTTCAACAGCTTTGAACACCAAAGCATTGACCGGAAGTGGCGACGCCAAATTCATGGATTCAACCAGCTTGATCCTGTCATCCCCATTTCCGCCGTAAACAAACGCGGTGTCGTAGCCGGCTCCCCCATCGAAGGCAATCGTGGGTAGAGCGACAGCGGAATTAGAGTACCGAACCGTGAGCTGGTCGTTGCCCTTGCCGCCTTCGATGGTCACCTGTGGATTGGTCAAAGTGAGAAACTGAGTAATCTCGTTTCCCCGCGCAATCTGAAGAATGGCGGGGTTGCCGCTGCCCAATTTCGCTTCAAAGCGGTCGTCACGATTCGTCCCGTTGATGACAGGCTTGACTTCAGGAAGAAGAGCCGTTGTTCCATTGGGAAAAATCGCCAACAACCCAAAGGCGGGTTGGCCACCAGCCGGTGCAACAAAACCAGATGCTGCAACCACGATCGCAGCACCTGCGGCCCCCGAAAGATCGGCAGCGAAGGACCGCACGCGCGTGATTCCGTCACCAAGCGTAACGTCGAGTGTGTATGCCGCAGGTGCAACAGATCGATAGCCATCGGCGAAGCTCGGAAACGAAATGTCGTCAACGAGCGTCCCCACGCCACGTGCTACTACGTCCACAGTCGGAGCGTCCGGGGCCCCATGGAAGACCAGAAACTCCGCGTTGCCTGGGGTTTGTGCGACTTGACGGCCCGCGGCTGAAACGGCCACGCCAAACGCAATCGGCCCCGAAGAAGCCAGCGGATTACCCTCGGCGATCGCTACATAGGATGTGTTTGCCGAGAGGTTCGCGGTGGTACTGAAGACCGGACTTGCATTGTTTGGCGCGTTGGCTGCCGTGATGTCGATCTTCAGATTCACTCCTGAAGGAACCGTTACATACGGCGTCGCTGAACGAAACGCAAAGTCATTCAGAAGTAAAGCGTCGTTGACGTAGACGTCGACCAAGGCGGCGGCTGCATAGGGAGAATTGTGAATCACCTGCAGGCTGGCATCCATCACCTCGCGTCGTTCTAGCAACTCGATAACCCGGGGACGCGCGCGTCGTTCGCTCACCGATTTGCGCGACGGTGGCCGGTGTGTTTTATGACTTGCGTAATTTGTTGCATGATGAAACATTGTTGAGTCCTCAACATGTCGTCGTATAAAAATGAACTAGATGAAGCAAACGGTCATGGCTGGCAGGTGATGCCAGCCATGACCACGATCCGAGGATTTATTCTTTCGGCAGCAGTACCGTGTCGATGACGTGGATCACACCGTTCGCGGTGTCGATATCCGCTTTGACAACCTTGGCGTTGTTGATCTTCACTCCATCCGCAGCATCGATCGTTACGTTTTGACCTTGCACGGTCTTAGCTGATTTGAGCTTCACGACGTCTGCGGCCTTCACATTGCCGGAGACAACGTGGTAGGTCAGGATCCCGACCAGCTTGGCCTTGTTCTCGGGCTTGAGCAGCGTCTCAACCGTTCCGGGAGGCAGCTTCGCGAATGCTTCATCGGTGGGCGCGAAGACGGTGAACGGTCCCTTGCCCTTCAAGGTATCCACGAGTCCGGCTGCTTGCAGGGCGGCGGCGAGCGTCTTGAATGAGCCCGCATTCACCGCTGTGTCGACGATGTCCATTTTTGCTTCTTTCTTGAAGGCGACCGTAGTGACAGAAGTACCAGCACATTTCTTGCCTGCCTCGGCAACGGACGATGAGGCCAACAGCAAGGCCGCGACGCTGAACGCAACGGAACATTTCAAGGCACACGACATAACACGCTCCTTTTTCAAACTGAGATACTGGGTCCGAATGATCTTGGTAAATGAAGCGATTTGTTGAGCCCGGTTCTCACCGTAGCCGCAAACCGGGTTGTCGTTACTGAGTCTCGAAGGAGTCAAAATCCGATTCACCCCTCGATCCCCGCGGTAAGCGATCTCCCGAAATTCGTTCAAATCGTTCTCACGAGTTATACCCATGCGGCACCTTCAGGTCAACGTATATTCGTCCAAATCGTTCATTCGATTTGGTCAGAAGGCCGCCAAGTTATTAGGATCAATGGACTTAAAATCTGGGGGAAAATCCCAACACGGCCTGAATGGACAATGACATCGCCTGGGCCTATAATTCGATCAAATCATTCACAGCAGCCTCTTTGACCCTAAGTCGGTGCCTTTCGTGAAAAAACTCGTCAGTCCGAAGCAGGTCGCCCAGGCCATCGGCGTCAGCGAGTCGTCGCTAAAACGCTGGTGCGATCGAGGGGTATTGACCACGGTCCGCACGGCTGGCGGCCACCGTCGACTGGCGCTGGATGACGTTTTCCAGTTTCTAAGGCAGTCTGGACAGCAGATCGTGCGGCCCGAGCTCCTGGGGCTGCCCTCCAACACTGGCCAGTCCACTACCGTCGCTGAAAGGGCGCGCGACCAGATCTGCGATGCGCTCATTGCAGGGGACGAAGATCTGTGTCGACGGATCGTATTCGACCTGTACCTGGCTGGACAATCAGCGTGCGATATTTGCGACCGCGTACTGGCGCCGGCACTCCACGACATCGGTGCACGGTGGGAATGCGGCGATTTGTCTGTCTACCGGGAACGTCGCGCTTGTGAAACCGGCTTAAAGATCTTGCACGACTTGCGTCTAACAATTCGGACCCCGTCTGCGGACGCGCCGGTGGCCATTGGTGGCACTTTGGAATGGGACCCCTACAGCCTGCCGACCGCGATGATTGAGGCCGTATTGCGTGAGTTAGGCTGGAATGCCACCTCCCTCGGTACCCAGCTGCCCACCAACGCGTTCGTTGAAGCAGTACGCGATAATCGACCAAGATTGCTGTGGATTAGCGTCTCCTGCGTCGAATCAGTGCCAGCGTTTTTGGAAGAATACGGTCTCCTCCATGACGTGGCGACAAAGGCGGGGGCGGCAGTCGTCGTGGGCGGTCGGGCACTCACCGCTGAGGTCCGGCAGCAAATGACCTATTCCGCTTACTGCGACACACTAAAGCACCTCATAACGTTTGCATCCTCACTGACCCCGGCAGACGCGTAACGAAACGCTTGTGGTACGTGCGTCGCGCCGAATGCCATTTAGGCTCCCATCCGAATAGAGATGAAAACTAGCAGGGCCCGTGGTGATCGTGATTCCTCCGAGGCATGGTTCAACGTAGAGAACGGAGTCGACAATTTTGGACAAGCTGGGGAGATAAACCAGGGCATGAACAATTCGATTGACTCTGCTCATGAGGTTGAGGTGTTTTACGATGGAGCTTGCCCATTATGCCTTCGTGAGATCAAGTTGCTGCGACGGTGGGACCGCAAGGGAAGCATTCGGTTCACGGATATCGACTCGCCAACCTTTGACGGGGAGGCGGTCGGAAAAAGCTACAAGGATCTAATGGCCCAAATGCACGGACGTTTGCCCGCCGGGGAATGGATACAAGGCGTCGAGGTCTTCCGGCGGATGTACGCGGCGGTCGGCTTCAGACGATTGGTTGCCGTCAGCCGGTTACCGCTGATCTCGCAGATCCTGCAACTGGGCTATTTGGTTTTTGCTTGGAATCGCTTGCGACTCACGGGCCGCTGCACTGCGCAGACTTGTTCGACAAAGCGCGGTGCCGGGACCACTCACGGTTCCGTCGGGGACGTGGCATGAGCGAGGTGGGTTTGCTTTTTGCACATTTGGTCAGCACGCTGCAAATGGTCGGCATCATCGGTTTCGTCCAGGTGGTGCATTATCCGCTGATGGGCTGCGTTGGTGCCGAGCATTTCCGCCGCTAATCTCAATTGCATCAGTCACGCACCACCGTGGTCGTGATGGGGCCGATGCTTGTGGAAGCAGTCTCGGCAATATGCCTGTTCATTTGGTTTCCGGTGTTTCGCAGCTCGTCGGTATTCTTGGTGGCGACAGGTCTAATGGGCCTCATTTGGGGTCGACCATCTGGTGGCAAGTTACGCTCCATCGATCGCCTGCCTCAGGTGATGGCGAGCAGCAGATTCGTCGACTGGTTCAAACAAATTGGCTACGCACGCTCGCCTGGAGCGCACGCGGAATTCTGATATGCGAAACCTTTTGGTCGGCGGTGATTGGCTCCGTATAACATTCGTGTGACTTACCTGGCTCTTCATTCTTTTCTCGACGTCGAGGTTTCCGAAATGCCGAGCACCGCAATTCTTGGCGCCACTGGTACGATTGGCAGCGCGCTGGCTAAGCGACTAGTCGATGGCGGTGGAAGCGTACTGCTCGTGGGCCGGGATCCCGAGAAACTCGCTGCGCTGTCGTCAGAGTTGAACCAGCCGTTCTCGGCGATCGGTTTCACCTCGTCCCAATTTCTGGAAAACGCCCTGCAGGCACAATCTGAACGATGCGGCGGTTACCACGGGCTGGTCAACTGCATCGGTTCCTTGCTGCTGAAACCGGCGCACTCCACGTCCGACGAAGAATTCCGAGATATTGTCGAGACCAATTTGTTCACGGCTTTCGCGGCCGTGCGCGCAAGCGGCAAGCTGTTCCGCGAGCGCGGCGGGTCGATCGTTCTGTTTGCCTCGGCCGCGGCCGAGATCGGAATCCAAAATCACGAAGCGATTGCGGCCGCAAAAGGGGGTGTCATAGGTTTGGCACGCTCGGCTGCCGCGACCTACGCTCCCTACAACATCCGGGTCAACGTCATTAGTCCCGGATTGGTCCGCACGCAACTTACGAGTGGCATTTGGGAAAACCCCGCGTCGGCGGCGGCATCCGCCGAACTGCATGCGATTGGTAGGCTGGGAGAGCCTGAGCAGATTGCATCGCTCGCCGCCTGGTTGCTTGATCCGCGAAATGACTGGATCACCGGCCAAGTGATCGGCCTCGACGGTGGATTGTCGCGAGTGCAGCCAAGGCGACGTTCTTCCAAATAACCTGTAGGCCGTTTTCGTCATGCGCGCCGCTCTGATCTATCCCCATCAGTTGTTTCCAGTTCATCCAGCGTTGGCTGGCGCTGACATCTGCGTGCTGGCTGAAGAACCGTTGTTGTTCGACCAATATCGGTTCCATGCCAAGAAGCTGATTCTGCATCGAGCTGCGATGCGTTCCTACGCCGCCCGTCTGCAGCGGCGAGGCGTGCGAGTCCGCTACCTCGAATCGGGCGAGATTATCGCCACGGCTGACGTAGCCGTGGTCTTGAAACAACTCGGTGTGACCCAGGCGCAGTTTATCGACCCTTGCGATGTTTGGCTGCAAAAGCGCGTTACGACTGCGCTACAGAAAGTCGGCATCCAATTCACGATGCTGGACGATCCCCATTTTCTCACGCCACCCAACGACTTAGCGGAGTTCGTTGCAGGTCGCAAAAAGCTCCACTTTACCGATTTTTATGTCTTGCAGCGAAAGCGGCTGCAGATCTTGCTGACCGCAGAAGGTCGACCCGTAGGTGGCAAATGGAGCTACGATCCTGCGAATCGCAAGAAACTGCCGCGCGCCCTGCCAATTCCGCCCGTTGCTTGGCCTCCGCCCAATGCTGAGGTCCACGGTGCCGAAGAATACGTACGTGAGCGATTCCCCCAGGCCCTCGGCGATGCGAGCAATTTCTGCTATCCAACCACCCCCGAACAAGCGGGATCATGCCTTGAAGATTTTCTCGATCGGCGACTCCGCGCGTTCGGCGAGTACGAAGACGCGATGCACGATGAGGAAGCGTTCTTGTTTCATTCCGTGCTCACGCCCGCTCTGAACTGCGGGTTGATCTCGCCTCAGCAAGTCATCGAAAAAGCGATCGAGCGTGCCGATCGGGTGCCACTCAATTCGCTGGAGGGATTCCTTCGACAGGTCCTCGGCTGGCGCGAGTACATGCGGGGGGTCTACCGGCATTTTGGCGGACGCCAAAGAACCCAAAATTTCTGGGGCCACAATCGCCCCATGCCACGAGCACTTTACGATGGCACGACAGGAATCGTACCGGTCGACGCCGTGATTCAGCGCGTCCTGAAACATGCCTACTGCCACCATATCGAACGCCTAATGGTTCTAGGCAACTTCATGCTGCTGTGCGAGATTGATCCAGATGCGATCTACCAATGGTTTATGGAGCTATTTATCGACGCTTATGACTGGGTCATGGTTCCGAACGTCTACGGAATGAGCCAACACGCTGACGGCGGGCTCATCACTACCAAGCCTTACATCAGCGGATCGAGTTACATCTTGAAATTGAGCAATTTCCGCAAAGGTCCTTGGTGCCCCATCTGGGATGCGCTCTACTGGCGGTTCATCGACAGGCACCGCGCGTTCTTCTCGGGGAATCCGCGTATGTCGGTTACGGTAGCCCAATGCGATCGGATGGGGAGCCGGCTGACGGAGCACATTCGCATTGCCGACAGTTATCTAGAGCGGCTACACGGTGAGTAGTCGGCGGTCCATCACAACGAAGTCCAGTTTCTGAAAGCAACCCCGATGGAACACCGGTCGAGTAACCTGATCCTGCTCACGGGTGCCACTGGATACGTGGGCGGACGGCTGTTGCCGCTGTTGGAGCAACGTGGTGATCGCGCACGCTGCCTTACGCGCCGTCCGGAAGCGCTGTTGGGTCGTGTTGGCCCGGCAACTGAAGTTGTCGCGGGAGATGTGCTGGATCGGGCTTCACTGACCGCGGCACTGGCAGGAGTTGACACAGCCTTTTATTTCGTCCACTCGATGGGTGCAGATCGCGATTTTGAGGAACAGGACCGGATCGCGGCGGAGAACTTCGCACAGGTTGCGGCTGCCGCGCGCGTTCGCCGAATCGTCTACCTGGGAGGCCTTGGTAACCCAGATCATCAGCTTTCCAAACACCTCCGCAGTCGCCAGGAAACGGGCGACGTACTGCGGGCTCACCATCCGCAGGTAATCGAGTTTCGCGCTTCGATTGTGATCGGCTCAGGCAGCTTATCGTTTGAGATGATTCGGTCGCTGGTGGAAAGGTTGCCTGTCATGATTTGTCCCCGCTGGGTGCAGGTGCAGGCTCAGCCAATCGCCGTCGAGGACCTCCTGAGCTACTTGCAGGCGGCGATAGATCTGCCGCCAGGTCCGTCGCAAGTCTATGAGATCGGGGGCCCCGATCAGGTGTCGTATGGCCAGATCATGCAAGAGTACGCACTTCAGCGAGGGCTGAGCCGCTGGATGATTCCGGTGCCGTTGTTGACCCCTTATCTGTCGAGCCTCTGGCTGGGACTGGTCACGCCGCTTTACGCCCGAGTGGGGCGGAAACTGGTGGAAAGCCTCCGCAACCCGACGCTGATTTCTAACAACCTGGCTGCCACCACGTTTGCCGTGCGGCCGCGGTCCGTTCGAGAGGCGATTGCCCGCGCCTTGGTGAACGAAGATCAGGAAGCAGCCGAAACGCGCTGGTCGGACGCTTACTCGTCGGCCGGAGAGCCGCGCGGCTGGGGGGGCGTGCGTTTTGGTTCACGCCTCGTCGATTCACGGACCATCACAGTCAGCGTTCCCCCGGAACGGGCGTTTTTTCCCATTCGGCGAATTGGCGGCCATACTGGTTGGTACTTCGGTGACTGGTTGTGGACGCTGCGCGGTTTTCTCGACTTGCTCCTCGGGGGCGTCGGCGTGCGACGAGGTCGTCGCGATCCAGAGAACCTTCGCGTCGGTGACCCGTTGGATTTTTGGCGCGTGGAACTTTACGAACCGTCACAACGGCTGCGGCTGCAAGCCGAAATGAAGCTCCCCGGTCGTGCCTGGCTGGAATTTGAGGTGACTGGCGGAGCTAGTGGCAGCACGATTCGGCAAACGGCCATCTTCGATCCGGTCGGACTTTTTGGGCTGGTTTACTGGTATGGCATCTATCCGTTGCATCAATTGGTGTTCGCCGGGATGTTGCGGAACCTTGCGCGTGCGGCAGAACAAGCCGGCACAAAAACTGTGCCGGCAACCCAGATCAAAGTTACAACGGATTCTGAACGGTTAAAGCCCTCGCCGGGTGGTTGATCGTGGACGAGAAGCTCGTCGTGATCATAGGAGCTGAGCTAGTTGGCCTCTGCTGCGCACGGCAACTATTGGGCCGATTGGTAGACCATGTTTTCAATCAAGCCCGTCACCGAACGGACTAGGCGGCTGAACCGCCCTGTGATGTCGACAGCCGCTACGAACTCCATTCCGCCGTCCGTGAAACTGAGCGCCGGCCCTCCATGTATCCAAGGCACAAGATTTACAATCGTAGACGATTCGAAGCTGCCGCATATACTGGTAACAACTCTCTACAGGCATCGAGGGCTCACAATGAAGCCGATCATTCTTACCACGCTTATCGTTTTGTCCAGCATTTCCGCGCTGCGTGCAGCTGATTGGGATCGCTTCCGTGGTCCGAACGGATCGGGCACCATTGATGGCCCAACGCCCCCATGGCAGTGGTCGTCAGAGAAGAACTTGAAATGGAAGGCACCGCTTCCAGGCAAAGGCTCCTCGTCACCGATCATTTCTGGCAATCGCATCTTCGTCACGTGCTACACCGGCTACGGACTGGACCCTAAGAGCCCCGGCAAGCTCGAAGACCTCGTCCGACACCTGATCGCCCTGGATCGCAGCACAGGCAAGGAAGTCTGGCGTGCTTCAATCGCATCGTCTGCCGACGAAGACCCTTACAAAGGGTTCATCACTCAGCACGGATATTCCAGCAGCACTCCCGCGACGGACGGAAAGAATGTTTTCGTGCTTTTTGGTAAGTCTGGGCTTTTCGCCTTCGATCGCGACGGCAAACAGCTGTGGCAAACAGGCTTGGGAACAAAATCGGATCCGGCCAAGTGGGGAGATGGTTCGAGTCCAATTATTTTTGGCGATCTAGTCATCGTCGACGCGGGAGTTCTCGGCAATCGGTTCGTCGGCGTCAACAAATCAACGGGAAAGATAGTCTGGTCGGTCGCGGATCCGTCGTTTACCAATTGCTGGGCGACTCCGACGCTGGTACGGGTAGATGATGCAGACCAGATTTTATTTCATGTGCCTAAGAAGGTCATGGCCATCGAACCCACTACGGGAAAACTGCTTTGGTCGGCCGCGTCGCCGCTGGATGACGCCGCCTGTGGAAGCATTGTCACCAGGGACGGCAATGCTTACCTAATGGGCAGCCGAGCAGGCCATGCCTTGGCGATAAAGTGTGGCGGTGAAGGTGACGTATCGACAACCAACACACTTTGGCAGACCCGAATGCAGGCAGGAATTAGCACGCCCGTGATTGTGCGCGAAAACGTTTATTGGGCAACCGGCGGAATCTTTTTCGCGGCACGCCTTTCAACCGGCGAATACGTTTACAAGCAGCGATTGCCTCGTCTCGGCGGACCAACTGGCGGTTTTCCGAATGCCGATTACTCTTCGCCGATTGCCGTGGGCGACAACATCATCTTGTTCACTCGCAATGGCGAAAGCTATGTCCTTAAGCCTGGCGACGAGTTTCAAATTATCGCCCACAACCCGGCATTTGAAAACGATTCCAGCGCGTTCAGTGCAACTCCGGCCGTGAGCGATGGCGAGTTGTTTGTCCGGTCGGAAAGCTATATCTACTGCATTGGAGATCCCTCGAATTAGTGGGCGCATTTTTTTCCGCTGCGCTGCAATTCATGAGCTTCCAAATTGTTGTTGCATGAAGTGTTGGGCCACCACGCGAACATGGTTGAGCGCCATGCCAGTTCACCTGGTTTCAAAACCGCAGGTTAGAAAGCGCCGCTTCGATCCACTGCGAGGTCATGGGGCGCTCATTTATGGCCGTGTACCACAAGTGCGATCGCCGGTTGACAAAATCTTGCAAGCTTAGCAGCGAAGCCGTCAAGTCGCCGCGTGTGATGGCCATGTCAACTGGATGGTATTTCAGGCCCACATCGTCCATGAACTGAGCTACTTTGTCCGGATCATTCTGCTGCAACCGGCTCAGCAGATAGATTCCGAGTCCGACAATGTGGCCATGAATAAACGGGCGCCCAAGCCGCTCTTCGAGCTCGTAAAACATATAGTGCTCTGAGCCTTCTTCGACGCGATAGTGGCCCGCTGGCAGGCAAATCGTGTTAATGCGCATGTAGCCGTCCACAATGGTCTGCAAACCAGTGTCAGTGCAGTTGCAGATGTCACGGGCCTTCGCCATCACATCATTCAGAATGGACCTGGCCGCGTCGACATCTTGTTGCGAGAAGGCGTACTCGCTCTTGCCCCTTCGTTCTGCCAAGACCCAATCAAACGTCGCCGTGTGGATGGAAAGCAAGTCACCTACGCCGGCGACGTTCAAATCTGCTGGAGCGGTGCGTAACAGGTCATAGTCAATCACCAGCGGATCTGGGCTGCTGGTGCCCAGGTATTCCACCTGATGGTTCCGGCGCACTCCGGCCGCTGGCGTGACGAACGCGTCGACACTTAGCACCGTGGGAACGCTGACCAGCCGAATCCCCCGTTTCCATGCCAGGTACTTGGCCAGATCAATAGCCTGGCCGCCACCGACTCCAACCACCGTGTCACAATCTGGGGCTGCGGCGATTTGCCGCTCAATGACGTCGAGCTCCATCGATTGCACCGTAAGGACTGCGGCGGGACTTCCTCCCAGACGGTCTTTGGTAACACGCCAGGGGATGTCCATCGTCGTCACGACAAATCGTCCCAATTCATCGCCTAAACCGTCGACGCTACCGGCGCCAAATCGCTGAGATCGCACATTCGTCTTGCCTTCGATCTGCATGGTCCGACGACTCCGGGTATTCAGCGTCAACGGTTCGTAACGACTAAAAGTAGATGCCGAATCAAGCTACTGGTGCGTCTCACCGAGTGGAGGTCCGGCTAGCCCCTGCACGATGCGTCTACGGACGACTAGAAAATAGATCGCGGCACCAATCGCGCATGCGGCGAGAGTGCTCTTGGCCGGCAGATGCGAAATCGCGCCTGGCGTTGGGTCGGCGTTGGGAATAGTCAGCGCCGCGACAACTGAGATTACCCAAAGCAAGGCAGCGACTCGCACCGGCGTTTGGAAAACCCCGAGCGAGAAGCCGCTGGCGGGTCCGCGAGCGCGAAAAGACGCCCAGACAATTCCTGCGTAACCGAGAAAGCCAGCCGTCGCCGAGATGCTATTAATAATCTCCAGTCGTCGAAAACCAAGCAGCGCAGCGGTCGAAACGAGCCAGACCAGAAAAATCGCGCCCGCCGGCGTCTGCCAGCGGCGATGCACTCCCTTGAGCGTCTCCGCGAAGGGCAGCATATTATCGCGCGCCAGCGAGAACACGATTCTGGTCGCCGCCGCCATGCTCGCTACGCCGCAGGCGAAGATGGAAACCAGCACCACCAGCATCACCAGCGGCATCCAGGCGCTGCCCAGTTTGTCCACGAGAACCGCAATCACCAGATTTTCGTGCTGACCAGTGTTGGTCGGGTCGTCGATCGCCAGGATCAGACCTGCCAGCAGCAAGAAGCCACATACCGCCGAGCTGACCTCGGCCGTTAGCATGACTCGCGGAACAACGTGCTTTGGCCGGTGGGTCTCCTCGGCCAGGTCAGCGGCTGCTTCAAATCCTGTCAGGCACCACGCCCCCATCAGCATCGAAAGAGCGAATGCTGAAATCCCTGCACTGGCGCTATTCATCGGGCTGGTGCGGTCGAGCAAGAACGAGAGATCATGTTCGCCATGCCAAACGTAGAGGGCCAATAACACGCCGGTAAGCGCGATCGACGCACCGATCTCGGCAATGACCCCAGCATCGTTCACGAGCGAAACAAGCCGGATTCCGAACAAATGCAATAGTGCCGTGAGGCTTACAATCGCAAAGGCCACCCACGGCGTCCACTCAGCAGCAGCCTGGGCGTCGAGCGTCCAGGAGCAAAGCGCTGCAGACAGCGCGTGGCACACGCCGGGAAATCCCGCCATAAATTGCATCAGCAGCAACCAGCCAACGAAGTAGCCGTAGTGCGGATTCACGAGACGCGTCGACCACTGGTAACCGTACCCGGAGAGTGGGATACGTGTTGAGAGGTCGGCCAAGACCAGCGCCACCAGAAACTGCCCGGCGGCCACTATACTCCACGACCAAAGGACGGCCGGACCAACTTGCCGAAATCCAAACGTGAAATTGGCAAAGATGCCCGTGGTGATTGAAATCAGCGAGAACGCAATTGCAAAGCTGGAAAACGCCCCCATGGAACGGCGCAGTTGCTGAGCATACCCGTATCGGGCAAGTTCGGCCGCGTCGGCGTCGAGAGGTTCAGTGCCCTCTGGGGTGTCGTGCCCTAGCGCGTTCACGCAACTCACTTCAATCTGCCGGTCGTGAAAGCGGCTTTAAGGCTTGAAAACGAGTGCGCTGGACTTGGCCGAAGCAGGCAACCGAGCGGATTCGCTACGCATGTTCAGTGGCAAGTACTGGCCGCGCGCCCAGAGCTTCATCTGATCAGCGTAGTGAGGACTGGCTGGGTTCTCGCTCTGACCACCCGGGTACACACCGACGCTGCGTTCGGGCTGGGCCAGGTCGACGATCTGCCGCCAGGATGCGCCGCTGCCCACCGGGCCAAGATCGCCGCCGGGATTGACGGTAAAGCTCGTGCCGACGACTGGTCCGCCGCCGCGAGCAAGGTCTGGCTCTCCCGACAGAGATCCGATGCGCAGCTGATTAAAACTGCCCCACTTCCATTGCTGAGGGTCCTTGCCAAAGTCCTTTGCCAAAGATGCGACGGCAGTGGCAAATGTTCGGCGGACAATTTCATCCCGGCCTTCCCGCTCAGGCGTACTTCGATCATCGAACCAGATCGAACTGGGATACTCTCGGGTCAGGTACTCCAGCACTTCCAGCATGGGTTCTCGACGGTTGTCACCCGAATAGCCCCATGATCCGCCCGGCTGCTTGATTTCACGGCTGGTCCATTCGTCATTCCAAACCGCGCCGCGATATTGGTCGAACCAGCGCATCCAAATCGCTGGCCCAATCGCATCCGTATCGGCGACATAGTCCCAAGCTGCCAACTCCTTGACGGCTTGTTTGCTCAAAGGATCCTCGATTGCGGACGAGGACACAACGCCGAGCAGCACCGGCAGAAACCGTTCGGCGGCTTTGTCGTAAGCGTCGAGTTGAATGGCCTGCATCGATTCGACCGTTAGTTTACTCGCGTTGCCGAGCATTTCGTTGATGCGCCGCATGCGATAGCTCGGATCCCACATCCAGCCCAGGTAGTGCGGGTAACCAAGCGGCATGGGGCGGGCATTTGCCGAGGCGACAAAATGTTGGGCGGGATTGATCGACAGCGGGAGCTCTCGGCTCGGCACCGTGGCAATCCAATCGTTTTCGCCGCTGGCGCCATCCATGGGGATGCGCCCTTGACCGCGCAGTCGCAAAGGATGCTCGCCGCAGGGACGGATGGCGATAGTGCCGGCGTCGTCGGCATAAACGATGTTCAAAGCGGGCACCGTGAGCTCATCGGTGGCAGCCAAAAAGCCCTGCAGATCCTTGGCGTGCGACAGTTTCCAGAAGGCAAGCGAATCCTTGGTCGGCTTGAGCCCTGTCCATTGCAAGGCAATCGCGCGCTCTTCGCGACTGATGATTGGCCCGTGAACGGTGCAGTCGATCAGCAGCTCATGGGCCGACTGACCTCGGACCGGGATCTCCTCTTTCATTCGTTGCATCGTTTTCCACTCGCCGCGGTGCCGGTAGCGAAGCGGATTTGCAGGGTCGACCGTCTCGACAAAATAGTCGACGGTGTCGCTCTGCATATTGGTCACACCCCAGCCGATGTGATCGTTTTGCCCCAGCACGCAGACGGGCGATCCTGGGAATGTCACGCCGGCCACGCTCTCACCGCGAACCGACATATGGGCCGTGTACCAGATCGAGGGCAACGAGAACCCCAGGTGCGGATCGTTGCACAAGATCGGCTTGCCTGTGGCCGTCTTGGTTCCATCGACGGCCCAGTTGTTGCTGCCGAAGCTGGGGCCGCGCCCCAGCCATCCAGCACGTTCGAGCGATTGATGTGCGACAAGGTACGCGGAACCGGCGCCGGGCACGGGTCGCATCGTCGCGCGCGCCTGCTCCTTTGGCGCGGGGGACTGCTTTGTGACCGTGGGCTGTTCGTAGGGGCGTTCGAGCGGCCATAACTCGTTAGCCACCGCGCTGCCCAGTTTCTCTACCAGCATGCCGAACCACAGATCATCGGTCGTGCCGGCCTGGTCCCACCCCATGTATTTGGAAAACACCAGGCTATCGACCGGCGACCAGGCGGCCGGCTTGTAATTCATCGCCGCGAACATCGGCGGCAGCCCCCTTTCGCCCAGCTCAGCGATGCGCGCATTGACGCCTGCAGCATAGGCTTCCAGCTCGGCACGAAACTCATCGGGCAGGTCGCCGCTCTTCCACATCGCCTCGCAAGTGCGACGTGTGCCCAACCGCCGCATCAAAATGTCTGACGCGAGCCCTTGTGCTCCGAGTATTTCGGCTGTCGTCCCTGATGCGCGGCGTCGCAGCATGTCCATTTGCCACAGCCGCTCGCTGGCGTGCAGGTAGCCCAAGACTCTCGCGGCGTCGGTCCACGACTCGGCATAAATGTGCGGCACGCCATAGTTGTCGACGTTCACGTTCACGGTGGCGGCCAGCCCCGTGAGCTTCGATTCACCGGTGGTCGCCGGTGGCGATTGTAGAATGCAGAGTGTCCAGGCGAGGGCTATAGAGACATACCGACGAGCAATCATTCAACAGCTCTCTTGTTTGCGAATTGACGACCCGAACCACGTTCAAGCACCGCCAAGATACTTTCGCGATCGCTGCGAAGCAATCGAGAGGTCTGCGGCGTGGCCGCATCGACAGAAAACACTCAGGCGTTGTCGTTTTGGGTGACAATTGTGAGCTAAATCCAGAGTTGTGGTGTAAGCGGACTAATTGGATTCCGGCTGCCAGACAAGTGTCGTGACCGACCGCGCAGCCGGCTCAAACTGAGCAATGAGACCGTCGGACAAAATCTCGATCGACTGTTTCTTGTCCTGGAGGTTCACGACAATCAGCGTCAAGCTGCCGCTGGGACTCATAAAACCGACCGCTGGAAGCTTGGGGTCCTGGCTCGTAACACCAATCCGCACGGCTTCCCGATCAATAAACTTCATGAACTGGCCATACAGGTAATAATCGAGTGGGTAGTCAACCGAGAGCTCCTGACTCTTGAGCAGGATGCACGTGCGCTTGGCCTGAAACGGGCCGTTATTGGGTTTCCCGGTATCGTCGATCATCGTCACCCAAGCGTTGTAGCTCGAAGCCCCGTTGGTAAGCAGCCCGACTAACCGCTGGGCGCCGGCTAATCCAAACACCGAACCTTCGGTAAAATGAACGGGGCGGTCTGGAAACTCCTTGAGAAATTCACGCATTCCCTCGGGTTTGCCTCCGTAGCCATGGAATGCGACACCCGATACGTATTTGGCGGCAGCGGGGTCGGTGAGTATTTGGCGTGGATAGGCGATTCCTGGATCATCGCCGTCGGGAGTCGGCGCTACGTTATAGTTATGGTCGTAGCACCAAATCTTCGTTGCCAGGCCGGCCCGCTTGAACGCGGGGCCGAGGTGGTCGCGAATAAAATCCCGCTCCTGTTCACCCGCCCAACGACAGGAGGGATATCGCCATTTCGGTGCATCGTGCTGGCGGTCGACGCCCGGCTCATTCTGTACGGTGACCGCATAGACGGGAATGCCTTCACGTTCGTACTCCTGTACGAACCTCACGAAGTACGCGGCATAGGTCGCGTAGTTCTTCGCCAGCAAGTGACCGCCGATCATCGAGCCTGTCGATTTCATCCAACCCGGGGGACTCCACGGCGACGCGAAGTAGAGCACGTCCGGGTTGCTCTGGAGGGCGGCTTTCAATACCGGGATCACATAGCGGCGGTCCTTTTCAATGGAAAACTGCCGTAGGTCTGGATCCGTCTGGCCAGGCGGCAAGTCGTCGTAGGAATACCACGGCTCCCCGGTGAAGTCGGGAGTTCCGATGCAGATCCGCATCAGGTTCATGCCGATGCCCGCCTTGCGATCGACCAGCCGCGCGATCGCCTCATGACGCTGTTTTTCGTCAAGTCGCGAAAGGTTGTAGCAAGTGGAATGTTCGAATGACGAACCGAGGCCAAGCATCACCTGGTGGGACTTCTCCCGGTGCACGTGAATGGTTTCAAGAGTCGTTTCCCCCTTAGTCTCTCGGTGCGATTTGGCGAAAACAACTGGGGCTTCGGCATGGAGCCTCTTGGTCAAGTCCTGGGTCGTAACCCAGACTTCCGCTGGGACATCTGCCTTGGCAGCCAAGGGCGATAACACAAGCCCGATCACTAGAATCGGCAGCAATTGCATACGGGGGCCGCGCCGTCGGCGAGCGACCAACCTATCGGACTGTCTCCAATTCGCAGTGAACATCTTCATTGCCTTGGTTAGTGACGTTTCACTTCAACAATTCTTCCAGCGCGCTTCGCTCGATCGGATTCGCCGTTTCCCGGACCAGAGCCGCTTGGCGGCGTTGCTCGACGGCCTTGCGCAGTGTCGGCAACTTGGTCGCCAAGTAGATTGCATCGCGACTTCGCGTGTCGTCGATGACGACGCCATTCCCTTCAGCCCGCCAGGTCACGTCCTGGATGCCGTCCGCGTCGACACGGAAGACGTCGGTTGGGCCTCGCAACCAAGAGGGTAGCTCAAAGGCAAACACGGCCGCGCGCGGGGCTCCAAAGGCAAACACATTGTCCTTCATGTCAGCAACATATGCCGTGTCCAACACGAACAGCACAGCGGCGTCGGGCGCGGCAATCGAGGCCAGATCCCAATCCGGCGCGCCGTCGCGGGTGCGCCGCTCAAAGCGGTACGCATCACCTTCCAGGAAGAATGGTTCCAGCATCCGGATTTCGCGGCCAACACGCGTGATGGGCTCCCACGTGTCTGGAAACTTCAGCAGTGACTTCAAGCTGAGGTTAAACCAATAAAGCGAGGTGATCCGGGTGGAGAGTGCGTGCAGTGCTTGAGCACGCAGCTCGTCCGGAGTCGGAGATCGCCGCTTGCGGCCGTCGAAGCCGCCTCCCCAACCGTCGGCCGGACCTTGCGACCAGTAGGCGCAAGGCATCGGACGATTCAGCTCGCGCAACGATCGGCACATGTCGCCGATCGTTTCCAGCGGGGCGCCCCAACGAATCTTACGGTCTCCCCAGCGATCGTAGAGCGCCCAGGCATCCGGTGAGGGAGCGACAACACGATAGGCGTCGTAGTGCGGAAAGTCAGACAGCCCAGCGTACCAGCGCCAGATGCGTTCCTCGCTATGCGTGATGCTGGTGGCAAGACGACTCGTGCGATATGGCAGCAGCGCCTCGAAGACTTCTTGCGGGGGCACAGGGCGCCCGCCACCGTACTGCGGCTCGCCGAGAAATTCGACAGCGTGAATCTTGGGCAGCCAGGCATCTGTGTCGTAGGTGGTCAAGGGATCTAACTTGTTGAAAAGTTTCAGGGGCCAACGGTCGTACAAGGCGGGATTGTCGGTGTAGCCCGGGACGCTGCCGATGTGCCCGGTGTTCACGTGCAGATGCGCCAGTAGTTGCAGATAGCTTGGTTTCGTCAAATGTTCGCCAACCCAGCCGCCGCTAACGTCAAAGGCTTCACTCTTGATCCGTAGGTGAGCCCATATCGGTCCGGAGTTCGTGCTCAGTTCAAGTGCGGCATAAGTAAGTGGCAACCGTGGAACTCGGCACTTTACGAATCCTTTGTCCTTGGGCGGTACGGAAGTGGACGCGGGGAGCGGGGCTTGCGGCCAGAGGACTTGCCAAGATATTGAGTCCTTCGGCAGCCAAAGCCGTATCGATTTGATTTTCAACTCCCGCGTCGATTGGTTCGCAATATGAATTACGACGGTATCAGGCTGCACCCCGTTGTCGCTGGCAAGAAATGTGGCCGCCGAGATCCAGACTTCGGGCGCCGCGATGCGGACCTCGACGTCGCGGAACCCCACCCCCTTCAAGGCAAACTGCTTGCCTACGCCCCAGCGCGCGGATTTGCCATTAAAGCTCCAGACCGTCAGCGCTTCCTGCGGCGCTTCCACGGCGGCGCTGAGATCATGCCAGGCCCAATCGTTGCTCGCGAGCAACTCGGCAGGGATATGGCCATCAAAGCTCGTGGCCTTTGCGCGCCCCTTGACGAAGAGTTGGATGCGTGCGGCCAGATCCGGGTCGTGCGGACGGCGATAGCGCATCGACGTTTCGATGCTGTGAGGAATGACCGTAACGCCCACGATCTCGGCCGCGGAAACCTGGCTGCCGAGGAAACCAAACAGGATCGAAATCGCACACACGCATCGAAACAGTTTCATTGCATCCACCGCGACCAGCTACCGGTCTTGCTGACACGAGGCCCATTTATCCCGGGGATTGTAGCAGCACACCACGCCCATTGCGTCGGCCACTTGGTAGAATGTTTGGTCGCCAGCCATCCCTCCCGAGGACACCGTGGGTCGCGACCGGCGGTCCGTCAGGAGAAAATTGGATCGGCTTAGCGGTCCCTCACGGAGAGGAACACAAATTGAGAATCGCGAGGGCCATGAATCGACTTAAGCTGGCTCGCTCAGGTCTATCCACGGCTGCTCTGAGAATAGGTAAGGCATGCCGCATTCAATCATCTAGACGCCGTCCGTTCGCCGTGTGCCCGCGTTGGCGGCGCGTATCGAGACACTCGGCCCGATGTGCTCTTGGCCCAGACGCTGGCTGGGCTGACCATGCGAGTGTGCGTCTCCAGCGATCGGATGTGCATCGCAAGTGTGGAAGCAGGGTGCGACCATTGTCCGCGTGTCAATGCTGAAGGTGGGCTTACCAGTTACCGCATGGAAGTGCCCGTTGCCTGTTACCACAGGCTCTTCGGGTCATCTCTAACGACAGAGACTTGGCTTGAGCGCACGACACTGGCATCAGTCCACCATTGTGTCGCCATTTCTTCAGTCCATTTGTCCGCGCATTCGCATGCCGCCAAAGCCCCTTCAAGAACTGCAACGTCGTGAAAGCGATCCGCTGGCTCTTTTTCGAGACACTTCAGCACGACGCTTTCGAGGTCTGCCGGAATCGTGGGATCGAAGCTCGAAGGGGGTGTCACCGGTTTGTTGGCATGGTTCAAAATCACCTCGATCGGGTTGCGGCCCTCAAAGGGTGGCTTTCCAGTAAGTAGAAAATAGGCAACGGCTCCCAGAGCATAAATGTCTGCTCGTCCATCCACCTCACTGTATGCCACGACTTGCTCGGGCGGCATATAGAGTGGCGACCCACTAAAACTGCCTTCCTGCGTCAGACTGAGGCCGTGGGGCGGTTCAGTCGTTGCTTGACGGACGAGCCCAAAGTCGAGCAATTTCGCCACGTCATGAACACCGCCGAGTCTGGCAGCGAATATACTGGCTGGTTTCAAATCTCGGTGAATCAGGCCTAGTTGATGAGCTTCACGCAAGGCTTGGCATACTTGACGGAGAAAATGAACGGCTCGTTCGGGAGATAAAGGCCCATGCCCCTTGACCAGATCCTCCAGGCTTTTGCCGGGCAGGTACTCCATCACGTAGTAAAATACGCCGTCGTCGGTGTGTCCGTAATCGTAGATTTCCACTGAATTCCAGTGGGTCAACTGCGCCGTAGACTGAACTTCGCGCTCAAAGCGGGCAACGGCCGAGGCGTCCGTGCTTTTGTCTTGCCTGATCAACTTGATCACGCAGGGCCTCTTGAGAAGCAAGTGCTCCGCTCGGTAGACCTCGCCCATTCCGCCAGCGCCGAGCTTCTCTTTCAGTCGATACTGCCGGAAACGCCTTGCATTGTATGCCGACTGCCGATTCGAATTGATAATGTGCGTTCCGACAACGGCCAGGACAGCTGCCACAAGTGGCAACGGCTCAAACTCAATCGCGACCGCCAACTTATCGCTCATCGTTGTCCACATGACTGCGAAGGGAATGCAGGCCACCGGGAACAAAATGACCGCGGCTCGCCGCCAGGTATTGGGCATCAGCATTCCATAGGTGAGTATGAGTATCGAGAAGCTGGCGAAGAACCGAACAATGACGACGGCGTCGAATTCGCCAGCACCGGCAGACCGACGAAGCTCCAACCATTCCGCGACAGATACAGCCACGAACAACTCACCGAACAGGAGCAGTTCAATCATCCGCAGCTGAAACAGACTTATCGTGCGGCGACTGTTGAGTACGAGATAAAATGCGTACAAAGACAACAGCCCTGCTGCCGGAAGTGCGACGCTCGTACTCCCTCCTTGCACGAACAAATTCCTGAGTACGGCGAGCGCTAGCAAAGCCGCAAGAACCAGTGACGACGACTTCAGCCGACGCCGCAAGATCACCGCTGTTTCGTCAGAGAATTGCGGGGCGGTTCCGGCAATCAGCCCAACGGGCAATTGGTCCCCAGTCGTCGAACCGGCCTGGGACTGCCCTGGTCCAAAGCCAGTTGTCGGTTCCAGTGAATCGCCACTCTCACTTATTGTGGGACGTGCCGCGAGTCGGCCGCCCCCTCCGTTCAGGAGTGCCATAAAGTTACTTCAAAGATCGGAACGAACCGATCCTCCGTGTGATCGCAGATCAACCATGCGTCGGTTTCGGTAACCTGAAAAGGACTCGTCAAATACCCCCTCGTTCGCCCTGCGCGGGGCTCGGACTTCCCCTACAAATGCAGCTTCACACGCCAGGAAAGTCGCACGCCGCGTTTCAATTCGGTTCACCGCGACACCAGAGGGCGCCCGTCAAGTTGGCCATGGCCGCCGGCCGCACAATCTCCGTCGAACCCAGGCGCAGGCCGCACACCGCTCGCACCTGTTGCTCAAACTGACTTGTGACGCTGGCATCAATCGTAAACTGCCGGGCATTGTGGGGGCGAGGGGCCAATTCGTTGATGAGCAGCCGGCCATCGCGCGTCAAAAAGAATTCAACGCAAAGCACGCCAACGACATTCAATTCCTGCACGACGCGATGCGCGATCTTGATCGCGATACGCCCGACCGACGGCGGGACTTCGGCTGAATCTGCCGAGACCTCGAGGAAATGGTGACGATGCGTGTTGCGAATGACGCCCCAGTCCAACACAGCGCCGTCCATTCCTCGGGCTACAACGACCGATAGTTCGCAATCGAAGTCAACGGCGGTCTCCAGAATCATTTCAGCTGATCCTATATCCCGATACGCGTCGTCCGCTTGGTCCACGGATGTTATCCGGACTTGACCTTTGCCGTCGTATCTAAAGTCGGCGCTCTTGAGGATTGCCGGCGTTCCTAGTTTTCGCAAGGCGGACTTGAGGTCGGACAACGTGCGAACGGCCCAAAAGGGAGTGACCGGAAATCGATTGCGGGCGAGGAAAGATTTCGCACGGTGCCTGTTCTGCGTGACACGCAGCACTTCACCCTGTGGTCGCACCGGTACGATCTCCTCGATGGCGAGTGCGGTCTCCGACGGTACGTGTTCGAACGCCAACGTAACGACGTTTACGTTACGAGCGAATTGTCGCACGGCGGCGAGGTCATCGTAAGCTGCCTTAACCTCAACGTCCCCAACTCGACCAGCCGAGGTATCGATGTCTTTAGAAAGGGTGTGAACACGGTAGCCCATGTCTCGCGCGGCGATCGCAAACATGCGGACGAGCTGTCCGCTCCCCAAGACACCGATCGTCGCGCCCGGCAGAATTGGCGTCATCATACTCGTAACTCCATAAGGAATTAGCTCCATCTCCTGCAGGTGCCGCTGTTGCAACTGTGGTGAGTAGTGCTGGTACATGATCCGCGTGTCCGCTGCGCTGTGAGATTAAATGTTGCGCGTGCGGTTGCGGAGGGCGTTACACGCAGGAGTTATCAGCTTGGAGTTCCCAAGTCTCTCGATCGGTCCAACGGTAGAACTCATTGTCCTCCCATGCCACGAGGCACACCCAGCCGTTCGTGGCGAGGTTCCGCACAATGGCGTGCTTCTCGATGATTTGCTGCACCGCAGTCCGCGGGGCTTCCACGAGTACCAGAAGACGTAGCGGTTCATGCTGGAGCTGTATTCCGTCGTGCAGGGACTGCCAAGGCAGTCCGGTCATCAAGTCGCCGCCGTTTCCTTGCAACATGCCGAACTGGCCAACCATGTTGTGAATGACCTTGTTGCCGCTGCCGAATGCGATCGGGTCCACGGCCGAGGCATAGTACTGCATGTTGATCCAGTTGGTTACGACCATCGGCGCAGTCAGGATCAGTTCGAGCACTTTCAGCTCGGTGTCGAGTCGGTGCTCGTAACTGTGCATGAAAGTTCGACCGCCGAGGTTAAGTCCGACCGTGCGCGACCGCGAGGCGACGATAAAGGCCGCATTCCCGGCCAGTCCCCATTCGGGTCTTACTTCCGCCCAGTCGCGGCTGCGACGCAGGACATCTTCGACAGCGGTCGATCCGAGCCGGGGACAGCGTTCCAAGCGACTCAACCGACCGGCTTCATTCAGCCAATGCTCGATCTGGGCGAGATCGTGGGAATGCGAGTGCGGTACGAGGTGAGCATCGCAGAGTCCCATCTCGTCCGTGGTCGTGTTGTGTAGCGCCCCGATGAACACGGTGTCGTTGGGAATCTGGATACCGCGGAAGGCCAGGCCGATCCGAACGTCAACATCGTTGAGGAGCGCGGCGGCGACCCTGGCGTTCGGTTCGCCTGAGTGACCACCGCAGGCTCCGCAATCCAACGCGGCCCGATACGGATTGTTTGTGACCTCCGACGCGTGCCCGCAAAGGATAACCGTGCGAGCGAATCCGCTCGTGAGCCCAAGATTGCGCAGCATGCCCTCGGCCAGGTCGATGCGACGGTGTGCATCCAGCCCGCGATTGTTCGCAGAATGGACGTCCGGTCCCAGACTTGCCATCAGACTCTCGGTCAGGCCGTCCCCATTGGCAGGGCTGACAGGTCTCGTCCATAACAGCGAGTCGGTTAGAAGCTTGCCTAAGTAAGGCAACCCCAACGATTCGACGAACGAGAAGCAGGACGTCGCCGAGCCCTGAAACGCTTTCCATAACTTGCGGGCTTGCCGGATATCAATCCGCTTCTGGGCGACCTCGTCTGCGACAGAGTCGTTCGTCCCTCGCAATGATTCATGCACCTGAAAACCCGGTTGCAGGAGCACTGGACATTGCGGAGTTCCGTTAGAGAAACCGATCGGCACATACTCCAGCGGCAGGCCGAAGAAGCCCGCGAACCCGAATGTCTCAATAGCCTCGTCAAGTGATTCCAGATGTCGCCGCATGACTTCCGATCGGACGTCAATGCAGAAAACCATCTGCAACGCCTTGCGTGTAGGCATTCGCGACGTGACCGAGTGTGCGGCGAGCTTCTGGAGGAGCTCGCGGCGATAGACTTGCTCAGTCGCCACCTGCAGGGTGTATCGCGCAAGCACATCGGTGCTCGGCGCCGGCGGGACGGCCAGTCCGTCTTCAAGGTCGGCGTCCGCGGGCCACAACGGCAGTGGCCAGGCGAAGCCCGGTGCTCTTGACAGGGCCACATCATAGGCCAATCGAATTGCCAACAGGCCGACGAGGTCATCATCCTTTTGACCCGCGAACTCAGCCTCTCGCACGCGATATCGAACGTACGAAGCCCAGCCAGCCACTGAGAATGCCTCACTCAGCAGGAACCGCCGTGTATGCGACGGAGGCACATCCAGCAGGTGCAGCAATTCCTGCACGGCCTGCTGCGGATTCGTGGGCAAGTTGGCCACGAAGGTCCGGAATCCCTTGAGTCCCAGCAGATCCATTCGCCGACTAAGCTGGGCCACTTCTCGCCAGGCGGTATAAAGCGTGGCGTCGCCCCACGGGCTGCTCCAGGCTGCTTGGCCTTGATCGTAGTGGGCCGCACAGTGGCGGGTAATGTCGTTAATGATATGGCTCGACCATGAACTTTGCTGGCGCTGATCGATCGTTTCGGCGACCGTGCGGAAACGGTTCGACGCCCCATCGCAGGGCCGCGACGTGCGAGACAACCATTCGGTCAGGCTTGCCACGTCCAAGTCGCTGTACCATTCTGGGTGCTCCGCGGCGCATTGAGCGAGCGCGGCATCCAGATCCTGCGGGGAGAGTCGCCCGTCTTCGTAGTGTGCTTGAAAGTAATCTCGCGGCATCAACAGGTGACAATCCCGCACGTTACTCAGCACCATATGCGCGCCTAGCAGCGGCCGGTCGACCAAGCCAAAGCAGGGGTTTACTGCCACGTAATCGGCAAGGGGCCACAGCGGGGGCACGATCGCATGCACATCCTTCAAGGCTTCAATAAGCGGTTGATCGATTGCACCTCTCGCAGGAGTGGTCTTGCTGACCCTAAGGCTCTTCGGAAGGGAAGTGGCCGGGATTGGAACTGTGGACATCGAATTGACTCCTGTTGTTGGGATGTGAGCCTGATATGGGAGATCCAGGGGGGCCTACTGGACGGGCGCTGTTACACCATAGATTCGGGCCGTCAACCGACGCGCCGGGATATCGATGTAGAAGCCGTTCATTGCGTGGACATACAACGCTCGCACCCAACGATGCTGTGCGAACGGTTCCAAAACCGCCTGCAGCATGTAGACGCCGATGAACCCCAGGCCAACGAGTGCCAGAATCACGGTGTCGAGCGTCGAGGGCGCCACCGTGTGGTGCGAAATCGAACTCGCAACCAAGTGATCCATCACGAGGTACCCAGCCGAGTACCCCACCGCCACGAGCAACGCATTGAAGATGCTTCGTACCGAGAGTCCCACGACTCCGGTGGCCAAACCTTTCCACAGGAGTTGGGCCAGCGCCAGCGTCAGGATTAAACCGAGGACGGCACCGCCCGGCTTGGTGATCAGATCGACCCCGACAACTTGAAAGGTACCCCAGACGATCACCGTCGCGCAGCCGATTGCGCCGACGAATGCCAGAGTACTGCGGCCGGCGGATGACGCTGGCATCGCCGGAACCTTCATTCGTGCGGCGCTGTCCAAGGCGCTTCCGCAGCTCAAGAAAGCGTGGGCCTTGTAGGCTGAGTGAGCCACGATATGCAGCAGCGCCGCGGAGAACGCTCCTAATCCGCACTGCAACATCATGAAACCCATTTGCGCTATCGTCGAGTATGCCAGAGACCGCTTGATGCTGGTCTGAGTCAACATCACCACGCTTCCCACAACTGCCGTAATGGCCCCGATCAGGGCCAGCAGATCGAGTGCGATTGGTGACAACGACACGAGCGGACTTAGCCGGATGACCAGGAAACCGCCAGCATTAATCACTCCTGCGTGCATCAGGGCCGAGACCGGTGTTGGCGTTTCCATGGTGTCAGGAAGCCAACTATGGAACGGGAACTGGGCCGACTTGGTAATCGCTCCGAGCACGAACAGGATGCCGATCAGGGACGTGGTGACGCCCCCCGCTGCGGTCCCATTGTGGATGGCGTCGGCCGCGGTGAAGATCTCGGTATACTCGGTCGTTCCGAAACTGCAGTAGGTAAGGACCAGCGCCGCGATCAGCATCGCATCACCAAGGCGGCTAATGAGAAACTTCTTGCGAGCCGCCCAGACCGCCCAGGGACGTTCCGGATAGTAAGTGAGCAGCTGATGCAAGCCGAAACTGGTCAACATCCATGCGGCCGTGAACAGCACGAGATTGCAGGACATTACCAATTGCAAGGTGGCCCCGAGGGTGAAGGCCATCCAGCGGAAGAACTGTCCCTGATCTGGATCGCCCAGAAGGTACCGGGTCGAATAGCGTGCGATGATCACCCCGATGAAACTAATCAGCGTCATCATCACGACGGTGACAGCGTCGACGTGGATACCGAGACACAAGGGAATCGGCGACGTCCATTCCGCGAATGAGTAATCAATCGGCCCCGCGGTGATCACGTGGACACCCGCGGCGAGCGACACCAGGAACGTCAGGCCAGCAACCATGGTGGTTAGCCTGCCAAACAGTGGCGCTGCCGCGTTCGCGCGACGACTGGGGATCAGCCCTAGAGTGAACAACGAGACGACGGGTGCGACGAGCAAACCCGGGAGCAGCCAATTCATGTCAATCTCCGTGGAATCGGGCAGAACGTGCGACGTGCGTATAGCGAATAATAATACGCGATATTTGTGTCGTCAATTGCATGTCGCATATTATCGGTCGTTTTCTGGAGAATCCTTAAGCCGGGCATGAACTAGGGATCGCGACTTAGTATTCGGCATTTGCTTATCGTGTTTCCCACGCTAGACTTGAGGATGCTGTCAGACATCCTGATGCCCGCCGGCCGCCGAGACGATGCTATGAAGTCCTCCGCCAGCAAATCCAAGGTTGCTCCCCGGAAAGCGGCACGCCCTGTCGCGCCGACCGACCCCTCTCGATCGGGACCGCGCTCCACTCGGTTGCCGCCCGTCGCCCCGACGAAGGAGAAAATCGGGTTGCAGTGGACGTTCCTCACGAACCACTCACATGTGCTCGTGCTGCTGGCCCGCAATCCGTCCCTGGTGCTCCGCGAGGTCGCACAACAGGTCGGAATTACCGAACGCGCGGTGCAGCGAATCATCGCCGATCTTGAAACCGGCGGGTTTGTCGAACGGGAAAAGATAGGCCGCCAGAACCACTACCAGATTCGGGCCAATCAACCGCTGAGGCATTCGATTGAATCGCACCGCACCATTGGCGACCTCCTGGCTTTGCTGAATAGCCACCACGGATAGTTTGATCCGCGTAGGATCAGGACTTGGCATGAGGGTGACTCAAACGAGCGAGGAGATACCAACGTGATGCAGCCAAACAGCGGAGCGTTGCCCCTCGTATTTCGTGTTCGGCGCCAGGCGTAGTATCGGCGCGAGTTTATCTCGCCCGCTGGCGCCCCGCTCCGAGATTCGATTCCTCGTTGGGCCGTGTTTCACGATCCACCGGAACATACGCGCGTCCATGGGCTGATAAACAAAGCCCTTACGGCTTGGCCGCAGCACGACGGTCTTCGACAATCGGAGTCGAGACTTCCAGGCCACGCAGTTCGCTGTGGACCCCACTTCCGGGACCGTCGGCAAGCCGAATCACTCTTTCGCAATTTGGTTCGACAGATCCCAGCAATGCCCACGCCCCAGGCGCGTTGCCGCACCCCAGTGCTGCCATCGTGGATTGGTCCCGGCGGAGACAGAAATTGGGCACCGTTATGGGAACCCCTTGTCCGACCTGTGGACCAAGCACCTTAGATCTCCTCGGCAGAGAACGTCAGCCGTGGTCAACAGCCGACAGGACTGGTCACGGCGCTTGGCGCGGAGTGTGTTCCGCGTGCTCATGGGCCCAACAAGGCCATATTGGCATATAATTGCTGAACGAAACAGTGCGCCCCGCGTGTCGGGCGACCCACGGATGACCGTCGCGCGCGAACCGGCGCGGCGACGTCATTGTTACACAGTCAGGCATTGCACGAATGAGTTGGGAAAGTCGAAACGGCCGCGGCAACTATTACACTCGCAGCCGGCGACGGTTCGGACGAGTTATTAGAGAGTACTTTGGCACCGACGAAGTCGCGGTGCTGATTGCAAAACTGGACGCTATTGAGCGCCGACAGAGAGCTGCAGCAAAGCAAGAATGCCAGCACGTTCAGAGACACTTTGCCGAGCTCGACCGCTTGGTGGCGCGGGCCTGCGACGGCATCGAAATTGTGGCGCGGGCCGCGCTCGTCGCGGCTGGTTATCGGCAGCATCAGCGGGGCGAGTGGAGGGAACGCCGTGAATCTTGAGTCGAACGTGGAAAGCACTTCGAGTTCGGATTTGACCGGACTGCAGAGTTTGTTAAAGCGCGCGTCTAGTGGCGACGAGTCCGCCCTGCCAGGAATTCGAGGAATTCTAGAGGCGCTACCCGAGTCTGTGCGATTCTTGGGCGGTGACCTGGCCCAGGAGGCCGAACAGGCTTTGATCCGCGAGATCACGTCTGGGAATATTGCTCAGCGAGAGGCGCTCATCGAAAAGCTTGCACAGCTCCGGACCGACTTGGTTGGACCAAGAACACATCCGCTTGAACGTCTATTGGTCGAGCGCGTAGTCTTGTGCTGGCTGGCCGTTCACCACGCCGACATTCAATACAGTCTGGCCGAAAACGTTCCCGTCGAATTAGGCAAGTACCTTCAGCAGCAGCAGGATCGATCGCATCGCCGATATCTGGCCGCGATCAAGTGCTTGGCGACCGTGCGGCGACTGGCGATGCCAGGCTAGGTGGATGCGACAATTGGTGGCGCGGTGAGTGTGATCACGTCACTCGTTTGCAGACTGTCTTGAGTTTAGGGAGGTATTTTCATGTCCCCGACAAACGACGATTCGCCACACGCGCCATCACAAAAATTATACCCACTTCCCGATTCATTTCGTGCAATCGAGATCGAAGCGGCGCTCGCTAAGGAAGAAGAGCAAGCGAGGGCCCTAGTTTACGCGCGCCAAGAGCCAGTCGTTGATGCTTTTCGCAGAATATACGAACGCATCGATTTTGTTTTTGGGGAAGACACATCGGCCGATCGGAAATGGTTCGGACGCTATGCGCAGCGGATAGTCGATTTTGGTTGTGCGGCGACGAATGCAGGCTATGCCGACAGTGTTCGCGCTCTGAATTATGACCTGAATCTTCGAAAGGCGACTGATGACGCTTTTACGGCATCTTCGACGAAGCTGGCAATTGATCTTCTCAAAGAGGGGCTCAACGGCGACGTAGACCGCATAGAAATGTTGCTGCTACGCTTCCCCATTGATCCGTCTCGGCTGCAAAGTGCACGCTGGGATCTTCCGTTCCACGATGGAAGATTGCTAAACGCAATCCTGGAGCCAGGCCAAGACAACACGAGTGTTGCCGTCGAGTCACAGGACAAAATAGAAATCGAGACAGACTCGACACTAACTGATCGGGATCAATGGATACTAAAGGCGTTGTTTGAATTGGCCGCATTTGATCACGAGCATCGCAAATCGACCGCGAAGGTTGTGGCCAAAGCGGCCGGCGGGCAGGCTGACCCTGGCCAATATAAGGAGGTAGTCTCTGATCTGAAGACTCGTGGCCTCGTCGACACCAAAGAGGGTCGCGGAGGCGGCATCTGGCTGACCGCTCGCGGATGCAAGCACGCTGAAAAACTGTAGGTACAGTTTCCGCACTGTTTGCGCACCGATTCTTTCTGTTGGTCCATCTATAACTCCCTCGTACCGGCGACCACAGTGGTTGTCAGTGCGTTACTCCAACTCTAGGGAGTTGTTTCATGAGCAGCAATCTAGCCCAACCTTCGAGCAGCCCTCGCCAACTGCTCGATGTCCAAGCTGTGGCCGAATTGCTCGGCTGCAGCACTCGGCATGTCTATCGCCTTTCTGACGCCGGACGGATGCCGGCCCCTGTCAAGCTTGGCGCCTTAGTTCGCTGGAACTTTGGCGCCATCGAGTCCTGGATTGCGCAGGGATGCCCTGCGGTCCGCAGCACGAAACGACCCGGGCGCTAAGTGAGCCTGGCCGTAGTCGTGATGTTTCGTGCTTTTTCACATCAGATTTCATATGTAGGAGAACTCACAATGGAAAAGAAACTACTTGGCGACATCTTTCCTGAAGACGATCGAAACAATCTAAATCGGGCCTGGGATGAGACGGCGGCGGCGGAAGAGTTTGCGCCTTTGCCTGCGGGCGAGTACGTCGCCCGGATTGCGGCAGGCGAACTGATTGTCAGTTCGAAAGGAACACCCGGCTTCAAGCTCACCTTTCAGATTCTTGAAGGAGAGCACGCGAGGCGGTTTTTCTGGCACGATATCTGGCTGACGCCCGCCGCGCTGCCCATGGCCAAACGGGACTTGGCAAAATTCGGGATCACAACACCCGAGCAACTGGAATATGCTTTCCCACCAGGATTCCGCTGCAAAGTGAGTCTTGCTTTACGGCGCGAGGACGATGGCACCGAGCGCAATCGGGTTAGAGGCTTTAGTGTTCTCGGTGTGGACTCTCCAGAGAGCGACCCCTTCGCACCTGCCGATAGTGAACCGGGCTCTCCCACGGTGCCAGACGACACTGCGGAACGGGGTGCGTCATGACACATTGCCCGTACGGCTTTCGAATTCTTGGGCCACCCTGGGAAGCACGGCGGCTGGTTAATATCACGGACGCATTGGCCGCCTATGCCGCCTGCGATGTCCGCGCAGAAATCAATCAGGAGAGCCATCTCTCCGCCTTCCAGTTTGGAGACGATTTTAGCCAATTGCTCCGTCGAACCCGCTCGACCGCGGGATTCTCGGGGATATGTTGGTCGAGCTGGCTCTGGATTGATATCGACGCGGAAGGCGACCTTGAGCGGGCTCGCCGCGAGGCAGCACAATTGGTGTCAGTGATCTGCGATCGATATGGGTGCAGTGGTGCAAAACTCTTGATCTTCTTCTCCGGCGCCAAGGGCTTCCACATTGGCCTGCCAACCACTCTGTGGTTGCCCAAGCCGTCGACGGACTTCAACAGGATCGCGCGGCGCGCCGCTGAAAGTCTCGCCGAGTTGGCGACGGTAGGAATTGATGTCGGCGTCTACGACAAGGTTCGCCCACTTCGTGCTCCAAATTCCCGGCATCCAAAAACGGGCCTGCACAAGCGGCACCTGACGCGCGACGAGCTAGATAACCTCACGATGGAGACAATCCGGGAGCTAGCCCGCGAGCCGACCCCATTCGCCATACCCTCCCCCGTTGGCACGAATAGCCAGGCCATTGCCGACTGGAGCGCTGCCGCCGATTTAGTCTCGAAAGGAGACGAAGCAAAGGTGGCTCGACGAGTCGGAGGCAACTGCGGCCCAACCTTGAACCGCGCGACGCTTGACTTTATCCAGCACGAGGCCGCGCCTGGCGAGCGCGCTAAGAGGCTGTTTTCCGCGGCTGCCAATTTGGGGGAATTCAGCTGCGCGTTTGATTTGGCCTGGGCGCTCTTGTCCGAAGCGGCGCTGGATTCCGGCCTTCAGCCTTTCGAGACTCGTCGGCAAATTCAATGCGGTCTGGAGAGAGAATTTTGACCAAGGCACACTATCAATCGGCGGCAGAGTTTTTCGATGGGTGGCAGCGTGACGTGCTAACGGGGTCGCCGCCAACGCGCTATCCGGTCGGGAGCGGCGCACTTACGCGTATTGAAGTCGGACCAGGTCGGGTGACTTTGATCGGGGGAGCGCCGGGAAGCGGCAAGACGGCGCTCACGATGCAGCTCGCAATTGACGCGCTGCGAATGACGGATTCACTTCGTGTTGCGGTTTGCAATATCGAAATGCCGGCGACCGTGCTCATGGACCGACAGCTGGCACGGCTCTCGGGGATTGACCTAAACACGATTCAGTACCGACAGCTCAATAGTTCGCATGCCGAGCGGCTCGCGCGATCACTATACACATTGTCAATGGTGAAGGACCGGTTGTGCTTTGTTCGTCCGCCGTTCGATCTTGAAAATGTCGCTGCTGTAGCTGACGCATTTGGCGCCAATTTATTGGTGCTCGACTACATCCAGCGAATTTCGACGCGAGGCCGTTACGGTGATCGCCGCGGGGCCATCGATGCCACGATGAGTCGCGTACGGCGATTCGCGGACGACGGTAAAGCGGTAGTGACTGTCGCCGCGGTGGCGCGGGTAAAGGATTTCAGGGGGCGCTCGTCCTACGATGGTGATAGTCTAAACCTGGCAAGTTTCCGCGAATCTTCAGAACTTGAACACGGGGCGGATGATGCCTTTATCTTGGCGCCTAGCTCGAAGATTCTCGGGCACGTTGAGCTGCGTCACTTTAAGGCCCGGCACACGGAACCAAAGGACATTGCCTTGCATTTCGACAGGGCCCACCAGAGCTTCAGCGCCGCGAAAGTCACCGAGTGCTCGCCTGCCGACAAAAGGCGGTTGCCAGCTGCTCTGTCAGAATCGTGGAGCCGCACCCAGGCTGCAGAAGACAACAGCGCCGACAAGACAGATGAACGTGACGCGGGGCGACAAGAATGACTCCCGCTGATGACAAGACGTTCCTGCCCGGCTGTACCGTGTTACCACCGATGGAAGGCAGTGGAGAACAACTGGATCGGGAACCGGAAAATCCGACGAATCTAAATGACACAATGCGCCGCGGGCAGAGCGGACGATTTGCAGTTCTCAACGCTTTTGTGGACGTTTCAGCGAGAGAATTGACAAGGTCTGAATCGCTGGTGTGGCTGGTCCTATACCGGGACACTAAGCCTGACGGCCTAGCGCGAACGTCTCAAGCCAACCTGGCTCGCCGGGTAGGCGTGAACGTCAGCACCGTAAAACGCGCGGTCGCTGCCCTGCGACATAGGGGGCTGCTGGTCGTCGCCCATCAAGGCGGGCTACGGGGTGGGCCATCCGCGTATCAAGTGGTTCCCATATCGAGCAAGGGCTATCCAAACCGGTCGATTGCTATCCAACCCGTTCTCGAATGTGGCAAAAGCCGATGAGAACCTTGATCCGCGGCGAAGACGTCGGGCGCTCACCGAGGACGAGCTCCATCGTTTGCTCGAAGTTGCACGCCGCCGGCCGCTACTTGACGCCATGACGGTACGCCGAGGAAAGCACAAAGGTGAAGCGGTCGCCAAGCTCGGCGACGTTACGCGCCGCCGATTGGAAAAGCTCGGCTGGGAAAGAGCATTGATTTACAAGACCCTCGTGTTGACCGGATTGCGAAAGAGTGAATTGGCTTCGCTCACCGTGGGGCAACTAGTGCTGCATGGGCCGACACCCCACTTGGTGCGTAACGCGGCGGACGAAAAGAATCGCAAGGGCTCGACGATCCCCTTGCGGGCTGACCTGGCCGCCGACCTCCGCCAGTGGGTTGCGGAGAAGCCGCAGAAGGCCCGAGGTAACACGCTCGCGGGGGCCCTCGACTCAACACACTCTGAGACAACGAACAGCCACCAGGCCGACGTCAGCGGACCTGGCAGGGAAGTATGTCTACAGTTGTCGGCCATCGCAGCTGTGGCCACCCATACGCCATTGTTTACGGTGCCCGCCGGCTTGGTTCGAATCCTGGACCGCGATCTAGTTGCCGCCGGCATTGCCCGGCGCGTGGAAATCAGCCCGAACAAGTGGAAGATCGAAAAGCTCGACGAGCGAGGCCGTACAGTCGATGTACACGCCCTCCGGCACACCTTTGGGACTTTGTTAAGTAAGAGCGGGGTCGCGCCCCGCACGGCCCAGGCCGCGATGCGGCACGCCGACGTCAATCTGACCATGAACGTCTATACCGACCCCAAACTGTTGGACCTTGCTGCGGCAGTTGAAACGCTGCCAGCGCTACCGCTGGGCCCGGAAGTTAGGCAATCTGCCCGAGCGCAAAATTCTCTAAGTCCGAACGGGGCCGAATATTCAAGCGGTGCTTCGCTTGCACCAACGCTTGCACTAACCAGTGGCAAATGTGGCCAAATGGCGTCAATCGCAGACCAAATCATCGGGGAGGCGAGCAAGCAGGCCGACGGCGAGTCGCTTGCCGTAAATGGATTGGTCGACAAGCACTTACGGCCGCTGTCCGCGGTGGACAACGGCCGTCAAGCAGAGCGGGAGACGAGACTCGAACTCGCGACATCCAGCTTGGGAAGCTAGCGCTCTACCAACTGAGCTACTCCCGCAAAAACGCTCTGAGCTAATCTACGCCTCGCGGGCCGCGTTGGCAAGTTTCGGTCTCGCACAAGTCGCGGTGGAGTTGGCAAACGTCGCAAAACGTCTTGCCGTAAATCGCCCGGCCTCACGCCATCACTTTCAAAAACGCACTCTCGAAGCGGGCCATGTCGTCGGGCGTGCCGATCGAGACCCGCACATGCGTCGGCCAACTGGGCCAGACCCGGCCGACATAAACCTTGTGCTCGCGCAGGGCCACGATCACCTGCTCGCCCGGCCGCTTCACGTCGACCATGAACTTGTTGCTCACGCTGGGCACGTAGTCGAAGCGGTTGGCGTCGAGAAAAGCAAACACGCTGTTGCGGACCTCGCCGATCTGCTGCCGACGCTTAGGCACCAGGTCCGGCGCTTTCAGGCTGGCCGTGGCAGCGGCCACGCCGGTGATCGGCAGCGCGCCAGAGCTGAAAGGAGTGAGCTTCTCCAAGAGCTCCGGTCGGCCGATCGCCGCGCCCGCGCGTAAACCGGCCATGCCGTAAATCTTGGAAAACGTGCGCAGGATGATCACGTCCTTGCCGGCCAGCACCAGGTCGCTGCGCAGCCGCGCGCCGGCGATGTGCGTGTAGGCTTCGTCCAAGAGCAACACCGCACCGCTGGGCAGGTTGTCCGCCAGCCAGTCGATATCGGCATCGGGCGTGAGCGTGCCGGTGGGGTTGTTTGGATTGCACAAGTAGATCAACCCCGCCCGCGGATCGGCGGCGGCCATCGCTCGCACGTCGTGGGCATAGGTCTTGGTCAGCGGCACGCGACCGACGCGGGCGCCGATGAACTTCGCGGTTCGCTCGCCCGGCTCATAACCGGGGTCGGCGGTGACGTATCCGCGCGTGGGCGAGGTGAACGCCACGACCGCCTGGGTCAACGGCGCGCTCGATCCCGCGAAGGGCTGCACATGGGCGGCGCTGAGACCTTCTTGCGCGGCCAGCGTCTCGCGAAATTCGTCGGTCAGCTCATAGCTGTAGCGACCGGCCAGCGGCATCGCCCGGGCAATTGCCTCGAGCGCCTCGGGCGCAGGCCCCAGCGGGCTTTCGTTGGCATTGATGTGCACCGCGTCGGGCGGAATGTTCTTGACCTGCGAGAGCTGAGCCAGCGCCGCCTCGCTGCCGAAGGGCAACGTCGCGCCGGCGCCAAGCAACGCCACGACGCGGCCAAACTGCCGCCGAGAAAAGCCTCGTTCCAGAAACTGCCGCTCGTGAACGCGCGGATCGAAACAGGGCTGCATGGCGGGCCTCCGCAAAGAATGCGTGATGGATCGAGAGTGCTGTCGCCGTCCCACTTCCCGCCTGCAAGGGGAGGACGTCTGCCATTGTAACGCCGCCCGCCGCGGGTGGAACAAGCGGCGCGCGGAAATGCTCTCGATCAGCAGCCCTGCGCGGAAAACGACGAACGCAACAGGCCGATGTTGTTCAGCCAGTCGCGGCAAGGGGTGGGTCGCCGTCGGCAATCGCCGATAGACCTGTGTAGATCCTGGACGGGTCGTGTCAGGGTGAACCCTGATTTACGATGGTGCCGTCGAAATCCGAGCCGTCGGGGACCCAGCAGGCTATTCGTCGAAGTCTTCGCGTCGCAACAAGGTGCGGCGTCGCTTGCTGGCCAGCCGCTTGCGCTGCTTGCGGCTCTTTGAGGGGAGCTTGTTGGCCAGGGAATCGCTCCACGCTTCCAAACGATTCGGATTCGTCGCTGCCTTACGCATCGGGAAAGACCTCCCAGAGTTGCGGATCAACGAGAGATGTGCCACAGGCTATTCTAACACACTTTTCGCGACCTGCGGCCGCAGGGCCAGGCTTACGACAATGGAAGGCGCCCGGAGAAATTGCGTGATTTCAGGCCGCTCACTACTAATATCGGCGGCGGCCGGCAGAACAAATCACGGAGAAATCGCAGGCGAACACATGATAAACGCAAACTATTTGACGAACACCTCTCGGACGTGCTTCGATCGCAGCAAGTAGGCGATCCACAAGGCGGCGGTGACCGTGCCAGCAACCACCGAAAACAGGTCCCCCAACCCCTCGTTGTCCGGCGCAAACAGCAGCCCAGCCGCAGCGGCAAGCAAACCGAAAGCCACGCCGATTCCCAGCATCGCCGTCATTGACGTCGGGAAGGCTCGCCGGCGTTTCAACAGCAAATACAAGTTGATCAAAGACCAGATCGATACGGCCAGGGTCCCAAAAAAAATCGCCGCGCTCTGTCCGTCGGGAAAACCGTTCATCACCAGCGTGAATGCTTTGACGGCTCGGGCGGGCGCCAGCGCCAGCCCAAAGGCCAGCAATGATAATAGAAAGCCCAGCGGAGGCGGTCCGGTCTTGGGCGCCGCGACGATCCGCACTTCTTCCAGCTCGATCGGCGAAAATTCAATCTTTGGTGGCAGCCCCGGTCGGTCAACACCCATGACGTGCACTCCAGTTCTGCGAGAAGCAAAAATGCCAGTGTCACCTTATTGGGTGGCAAGATAACCAATAGCTGACTATATGTAAATATGTACACCATATCCCTGGCAAAGAAATCGGCGACGGAATATCGCCCGCACGATTAGTGGGGGTGCCGTTCCCAACCGGTGAGCTGTTTTTGAATCTCGACCACGTCGAGCGGACGTTGATCGAGTGGCAGACGCCAGGGGTCGTGGGCGTCGAGATGGGTATGGGCCCGCAACACGTCGTCCACCTCCTGCTCAAGCGCGGCTAGCCAGCCCGGCACGTCCAACCCCACGCCGGTCGGCTGTTGGGTGAGTTCTTCGGTTTCTTGCTCGAGCAGAGCAAACGCCATCGGTGGCGCGTCGCCGCCCCCGGCAACCTGTCCGCTCCCGGCCGCCGGTTCACTGGGCAAGGACTCCTGGTCCGAGAACATCTCGCCCCGGGCCTCTTCCATCGCCGGTTTGACCAGCGCCCGCATCCGATCGATCACCAGCGGGCGAACGAACCGCTCGGCCACGCGGTCGGTCACGGTGGGCAGGCGCATGGCATACTTCTTGTGCAGCTCGGCGCAGCGGGTCTGCAAGGTGTCGGCCAGCTCGCTGGTGCGCTCGGCCAGCGCGCGGCGCCACATCTCGGCAGCGCCCGAGCGGCCGCTGCGGGCCAGGATGGAATGGGCCGCCAACACCGGCTTGAGGTGCCAGGCCACGCGGTCGTAGTGCACCCTTAGCCGCAGAAAGTCCAACAATGAATACAGCAAATCGCCCCGGTCCGACTGCGTGGTCGTGCTGTTGTAATCACGATACTCGGCGTAGTTCTCGGCCACGGCTTCGATCACCAGGCTCAAGTGCTTGACCGCGTCAGTGCGAGGCAGCTTGGTGCCCAGCACTTGAAACAGCAGCAGGTCGCCAGCGTCGGGTTGCTCCCCGTAGCGTGTCAGCCAGGCGTCAACCCCCTGGTGCAGGATGGCCCGCAGGTTGCCCAGGTGCAAAAATCGCTGGGTGAACAGGTCCCGTCCGTAGCGCTCGATGAACGACACCAGTGCGCGCCAGGCCTTCTCGTCGGCAATGCGTTCTAACACGCTCAACCGCAGGGTGCGGCTGTGGGCCAGCCATTGCTTGAGCAGCGATTCGGTGGCCTGCTCCAAGCACTCGACCAGATCGTTGTCCACCTTTTCGGGGTCGTTGGGATCGTCGGACCAATCCTGGGCCGACGCCAATAGCGCCTCGACGATCGCCTCATACCCGGCGCTGAACAGCCGATCGTACTCGCTGATCGCGCCGGGGCCGACGGGATTGGCGGTCTCCATCAGACGCGCGGCTTCCAGCAACTGGCAGGTCTCGGTCAACAGGCCCAGCCGGGGCAGCCACTGCACCAGGTCGCGCAACGATTGCTCCAGCGTGCGGGCAGCGACCAGCCGCTGGGGGTCGCCGCCTTTACCCAGCGGCACATAAAGCAACGGGTGACTGGCCAGCCACTCTAAGAATTCCGGCCATTGTCGCCGCACGTCTTCAACCTCGCCGTGGACCACGGCCCGCAAGACCGCATCGATCGGCGAGGCGACGTCGCGTGGTTTGTCGCCGTCGACGGCCGGCAGCACGGCCCGCATGGCGCGCGAGGCGTCCGACGTTTCGATCAGGGTGCTGACGATTTTGTCGGAGAGCGCCTCTTTGATCGCGCGCCGGCGGTCAAACTCCAAGAGCGAGTCGCGCGTGGCGGTGGGCGCGGGAATGCGCCGCGCGTCGACGCTGGCCAGCAGGTTCAGCAGCTTCTCCTGATTGTGGACGGCCTGTTCTAGCCACCGGCCCACGGCCTCTTCTCCCACGCCCTCGGCCGACTGCGGCCCGACGGCCAAGGCCGCTTTCTTCCACAGCGAGGCCACGGTGCGCAAGAAACTCAATCGCTCGCTGGCGCTGCGCGCTTCGTGCTCCAACTCAAAATCGGTGACCGGGTGGCCGCCGCCTTCGAGCATGTCGGCATCCACGCCATCGCCGGTGCTATCGATGTAGACGACGTCGTCATACGCCGCGCGGTAAAGGTCGTCGGCCTCTTCGTCGTCGTCCTCGTCGTCGTTGCGGTCCTCGTCGTCGGCTTCGTCATCGGTCGGCCGCTGGTCGGCCGGCCTGGGGCGCACGACCGCGTCCGTGGCCCCGGTCATCAGCTCCAGCCGCGGAACCTGCCAGAAGTCCTCGGCGTTGGCCTCCAGCCGATCGAAGAAGCGGCCGACCAGCACGGAAGCCGTCGCCGCGGCACCTGGTTGCGGCCCCCGCTCTGGCAAGTGGCAAACCTCGGCCAGCCAGCGCTCGACCAAGGCGTGGAACGAATACTGCCCCTGCTTCAGCGGAATCAATCCGGCCTGGCTCAGCCATTGGGTCAGCAGCGCCATCGCGGCCACGAGGTCGGGCTTTTGCCACAGCGCGTCGACCACCAAGGCATAGGCCTTCGGCGATTTGAAATGCGCCACACGCTGGCGCCAAAAACCGATGTCGCCGGCCGCCGCGCCTGCCTGGTGAAATGCCGCCAGGGCCTCGGCCACTTCCCGGGCAGAGTCGTAGGCCTCGGCGCCGGAAAACGCCTCGATGCCCTCGATCGTCGTCGCGGCAAATTGATCCCACCAGCGGGCCAGCGACCGCATCCGCCGGGCCAAGGCCTCGGACAGCGCCGCCTTCTCGGCCAGCGCCGCCTCGCTCCAAACCCGCGCGTACAAACCGAAAATCTGCTGCAAAACCTCGACCAACTGGTCAATGCGGTGGTCGGGCACGCTGTTCTCGGGCGTGGGAAACAAGCTGAACTGCCCCTGAAAACCCAGGATATTCCAAGGGTCGACCAGCGCGCCGCAGCCGATCGCCCGGTGCAAAAAATCTTCGGCCTCGGAAAGCAGCTCCGCAGCCCGGTCCAGATCGCCCAGCTCAACCGCCCGGTGACCGGTCGTAATCCGGCATTGGATCTCACAGGCCATCCGCGCGGCGGCCACGGGCACGATCTGCGCCTGACGCAACGCCGACCGCGGGTATCCCATCCTGGCAAACATGATCGCCAGGTGAACGTGTTCCAACTGCGACGCCCGCCGCCGGGCCAGTTGTTGGTTCAGGTGCTGCCGCGCGCCGGCCAGCGGCTGGCGGCCGGCCACCGCCTCGGCGCGCAAGCGTTCGCCGTGGGCGCCGCCGAGCTGAAGGATGAAGGCCTCGTAGAATGCATCACGATAAGCGGCGATCTTTGGCAACAGCGTGGCCAGAGTGACCGAAGAGTCGTGTGTCTCGGGGCTGCTGCCGCTGGTGCCGCTGGCCATCAGGATCGTGCCGGCCAGCACGACCGCCGCCTCGAGCAGCAGTTCGTCATGATCCCGGTCGCCGACCTGTTCGACCCGGTCCAACAACACGTCCAGCGTGACCTGCTGCGCGACAAACCGGCGATAACGTCCCTGGCTGTCGAGGTGGTGCGGGTCCCACTGGCCAAAGTGGTAGTTCGGACGCTTGTTGACCGGATGATCGAAGTCATACGCCCGGGGATCGAGCGCGAGCTCCTCCAACATTTCGGGGTCGAAGTGAGCCTCGCGTAGCAGGACCGGGTCGGTCTTTTGCAGGATCTCAAGCGCCCGGCTGACCACATCATGGTAGCGACCGACTCCCACGCCCGCCCCGCGGACATAAAGCGGCACGGGGCGCAGCCATTCGTGGGCATAGGGTTCCGTGCGGCGGCCGTTCTGCAGCACGGCGACCGGGCGATGGCCGACGTAGTCGTTCAGTTTCGCAATCGCGCCGTCGATGATCCGATCGGTCTCGTCCCAGGGTGGACCCTGCTCGAGAATTGCCTCGAAGACCCGGCCCATGAAGAACGGGCGGCCGATCGCGGCGTCGTCCTGGTGAAACAGCAACTCCCGGTGAAAATCGCGATAGCGGGGGGCAAACTCCTTAAGCGCCAGGCGGAGCACGGCCCGCACCTGTTCCACGTCTTGAAAGGCGGCCGAACTGCCGGCCAGCTCCTCCAACCGGGCAGAGAGCAACCGACCCGCGATGCGGTAGGTGGGCTCCTCGCTGGGAGGGGCGGCCTCGATCTCGCCGAACAACTGGTTGAGGTTTCGCAGAAACTGCGCGTCGGGCGTCCCCGACGAGAAGTTCAAATAGCCCAGCAGCTCCTGGAGCAGGAGGGACCGGTCGGCGGTGAGATGGTCTGCGGTCATGCCGAAGTCGCTTGGGGCTCAATTTGCCCGTTCATGTTAGGTAATGCCCGTCGACTTGGTCTAGCGGGGGCACCCGACCAGGGGCAAGCCAGACCCGTGACTCGATGACCGGCAGTTTTCGGCAGCATTCCCGGTTCGGGGTGATTATCATGGACGCTGGGCTGTCGAAGGGTCTCCTTGCGCCGGCCAATCGTGCAGCGGGTTACTGGCAGAGAATCGCGGGCAAAGACCAGATCGGCGACCATGCGACCAATCTTCGCAAACGGCGGACGCGGCGTGCTTCTCCTGTTGTTGTCGGCAGCCGCTGCGCTGTTGGCCGAAGGGTCGCCCGCCCAAGCCGCGACGATGGTCGGCCAATCGGAAGCCTCGCGGTGCGGACTGCGCAGGGCCTGGTATGCCCAGGCCGGCTCGCTCCGCTCGACCGGGCCCATCAATCATGTGCGCTACTCCGACGGTCTGTTGCTGGTGCAGACCAGCGAGGGCATGCTCTCGGCCATCGATGCCGAAACCGGCCGCAAGCTGTGGTCCACCCAGGTCGGGCCGCGCGGACGCCAGTCTAGCGAAGCCGCGGCGAACCAGCAGAATGTGGCCGTGGTCAACGGCTCGCACTTGTACATTCTCGACCGGCTTACGGGTCACATTCTTCGCCAAAGCGAGCTGGGCGACGCGCCCGGCGCTGGCCCCGCGGTCAGCGCCACTCATGCCTTTGTCCCCTTAGTGAACGGCACGATCGAGGGTTATCAACTGGACGGCGTCTCCAAGATCGGCCCCTGGAAGTACAAGGGCGCCGGGCGGGTGCTGGTCTCACCCATGACCACTGGGCAATCGATGAGTTGGACGACCGAGAAGGGTTTCTTTTACGTGGCCGTGCCCGATGCCGGCGATATTAAGTTCCGTCTGGAAACGCGCGGCGCCATCCACGCTCGCCCCGGCTATTGGACCCCCAACCTGTTCGCCGGATCGACCGACGGCATGGTTTACGCAGTGGACGAGCGGACCGGCAAAATCAACTGGAAGGTCTCAGTCGGCGATCCCATCTATGAGCCTCCCGTGCCGGTGGAGAACCGCGTGTTCATCGTCTCGGAGACGCAGGGTCTGACCTGCCTGGACAGCGGCAACGGCAAAGAGCTGTGGCACGTGCCGGCGATCACCCAGGTGCTTTCGGTCAGTCCAACCCGGCTGTATGTGACGGACAATGTGCAGCGCCTGGTGGTCCTGGACGTGACCAGCGGCGTGCGACAAGCCTCCATGCCGCTGGGTGACGCCACGATGGCGCTGACCAACAACTTCACCGATCGCATTTACCTGGCCTCGAACGTGGGCGTGGTCCAGTGCTTGCGCGAAATCGGCGCCAAAAACCCCGTATTGCACGTGCCGCCGGCCCCGACGGCGCCGGAGTCCAGGGCCAAGCTCAAGGAGAGGGTGCCGAAGGCCACCGACGAAGCGGCCCCGCCATCGTCAACCGAAGAGCCCGCCGGCGACGAACCGGCCATGGACGACCTGCCGGCAGCCGACGCGGATGCACCCGAGATGCCGGCCGAGACCGACACCGAAGATCCCTTCAAATAGGGGCCGTGCCGGTCTCAGTCCTTGGTCGCCATGCGTCACCATAGCGGCCTCCGCCGAGCGCCTGGGAGTTGACGCCCCGGGGGCAAGTCCTTACACCAAGAGATCGGCCTGCTGCGGGCGGCCGAGCCTTGGCGCCGAACCAACTCGGCGAGGAACCTTCGCTTCTCCGTTCAACGAAGGATGAACCAATCACTCATGGAGTCGCCCCCGATCAAGCGCGCGATCATCAGCGTCAGCGACAAACTCGGCCTGGCCGGATTCGCCGCAGGCCTGGCTGCCGCCGGCGTCGAACTTTTTAGCACCGGCGGCACCCGCCGCTTTCTGGAAGCCGAGGGCCTGAGGGTCCAGGACGTGGCCGAGTACACCGGCTTCCCCGAGATGCTAGACGGCCGGGTCAAGACGCTGCACCCTAAGATTCACGGCGGCATCCTGGCCCGACACAACCGCCCCGACGACCTGGCGGCGCTGGCCGAGCATGGCATCCTGACGTTTGAGCTGGTGATCGTGAACCTGTATCCGTTCGAGACCACCGTGGCGCGGCCCGGCGTGACCTTTGACGAGGCGGTCGAACAGATCGACATCGGCGGCCCCAGCCTGATTCGCGGCGCGGCCAAGAATCACGCCTTCATCACCGTGGCCACCGACCCGGCCCAGTATCGCGAGATCCTGGACGAGATCACGGCCCACGGACGCACCTCGCCCGAGCTGCGGCGCAAGCTGGCCTGCGCCGCCTATGGCCGCACCGGTCGCTACGACCAGGCGATCTCCAACTACCTCTCCGGCCAGATCGCGCCCGAGACCTTTCCGCCGCACCTGCATCTGGACTTCGTTCGTCGCGAGGTTCTGCGTTACGGCGAAAATCCTCACCAGCAGGCGGCGTTGTACGCCGAGAGCGACGCCGGGACTTCGGCCCACCTGATCGCCGCGCAGCAACTGGCCGGCAAGGAGTTGTCCTACAATAACCTGCTGGACCTGGACAGCGCCTTGGCCATCGTCCGTTCGCTGGCTCTGCCGGCAGCGGTCGTGATCAAACACAACAACCCCTGCGGAGCGGCCGCCGCAGCTGACCTGTCGGTGGCGACCCGCGCGGCGCTCGACGGCGACCCGGTCAGCGCGTTTGGCTCGGTGCTGGGCTTTAACCGCACGCTTGACGCCGCCACCGCCGAGGTCCTGGCCGAGCCGGGCCGATTCGTCGAGGCCATTGTCGCGCCCGACTATGAACCCGCGGCGCTCGACATCCTGACGACCAAGCCGAAGTGGAAGGCCAACGTGCGGCTGATGAAGGTCGGTCCGCTCGCTGCCCAACCGGCCTCCTTGCAGGTGCGACAGATCGAGGGGGGATTGCTCGTCCAGCAGGGCGATAATCAGCCCGACCCCGACGCGGAGTGGCGCACGGTGACCGCCGCGCAGCCGACGGCCGAACAACGTGCCGACCTCCTCTTCGCCTGGGAAATCGTGCGGCACGTCAAGAGCAACGCCATCGTCGTGGCCAAGGGCCAGGCGCTGCTGGGTGCGGGTGCCGGACAGATGAGCCGCGTGGACTCGGTTGAAATCGCGATTCGCAAGGCGGGCGACCGGGTGCGCGGCAGCGTGCTGGCCTCCGACGCGTTTTTTCCCTTCGCCGATTCGATCCAGCAGGCCGCCGCGGCCGGCATCACTGCGATCATCCAGCCGGGCGGGTCGAAGCGCGACGACGAGGTGATCGCCGCTTGCAACGAACACCAGATCGCAATGATCTTTACCGGCCGACGGCATTTCAAGCACTAGGGAAGCAGGGTCCAACGGCGATGACCAACGTGCTGGAGAAAATTGTGGCCACCAAGCGAGCCGAGATCGCAGCGGCTAAAGCCTCGCGACCCGAGGCCGCGCTGCGCGAGCTGGCCGCTCAAGCTCCGCCGGTGCGCAACTTCTTCACGCCACTGGCCGCGGGACCGCCGATCCGCCTGATCGCCGAGGTGAAGAAGGCCAGCCCCTCGCGCGGCGTCATTCGCCAGGACTTCCAGCCGGTCGAAATTGCCCAGACCTATCAGGCGCACGGGGCGAGCTGCCTGAGTGTCTTGACCGACGAGCAGTATTTTCAGGGCAGCCTGGAATATCTGCGGCAGGTCCGCGCGGCGGTCAGCCTGCCCGTGCTCCGCAAGGACTTCATCATCGACAGCTACCAGCTCTACGAGGCCCGGGCCGCCGGCGCCGACGCAGTGCTGCTGATCGCCGAATGCCTGGATGATTGCAACCTGCGGAAGCTGCACAACGAGGCCGTGGCCCTGGGCATGTCGCCGTTGGTCGAGCTGTACGACCCGGAAAATCTAGAGCGGGTCTTCGACGCCGGAGCGACCTTGATCGGCGTGAACAACCGCGACCTGCGCACTTTTGAGACCGACCTGGAACATACGCTGCGGCTGCGCGAGCGGGTGCCCGACGAGTGTGTGCTGGTCAGCGAGAGCGGCATCCGCACCCGGGCCGACGTCGAGCGTCTGGCCGCGGCCGGCGTCGACGCGATCCTGGTCGGCGAGACCCTGATGGCCAGCCCCGACATCGGCCACGCGGTCGATGACCTGCTGGGGAGAAGCAGTGGTTAGTGGTCAGGGATCAGTGGTCAGTGCCGCAACCTGCACCGGCCAGGTCGCGTTCCGCACGCTGGCGGCTTAGCAGGCTCACCCATCGCTCTCCATCACACCCATCCACTGCTGGCATCGCATTTCGCCTTGACCCTATAATGGTCGCTTTGCGACGAATACGGTGTAGTGAGTAGCGCGCACTTATCATTTGGAATCAACAATGGCCAACACGCTTTCGAGCTTTGCCAACCTGGTGCGAGGACTGGCGTCGTTGGCCTTCGTCGGGCTGGTGGGTGGCGGCGGCTGGGTCGTCTATCAGACCTACAACGAGCGAATCGAGCTCGATCGGGCGCTGGCGGCCAAGACCGCCGAGATCGAACGGCTGGAAGCCGAGAACGACAAGCTCGCGCTGGCGCTGCGGCTGCTAAAGGTCGATCATCGCGTTGCCCAGATCGACGTCTTGGACCAGCAGCTCGGCGCGGAGCCTCCGACCACATCGTTTCGATTCACCGAACTGTCCGGCGACGGCCAGGCGATCGGCAAGCCTAAGGAATTTACAATCAAAGGTGATGTCGTCTATCTCGACGCCTGGGTGATCAAGTATTCCGACGACTTGGTGGAGAAAGCCGACCCGCTGCGCTCCACTTCGGTTTGTTTGTTCCGTCGCGTATTTGGCGAACATCAGCAGCCGAGCGACGGTTTTCCGATCGACGCGGTCGGGTCGCGACCCGCGGCTTACAGCCAGGGCAATGAGATGTCGCCGGTCGAGAGTGACATCTGGGAAAATTTCTGGAGCTATGCCAACGACTCCCGCAAAGCCGAGCGTGCCGGAGTGCGCACTGCGCACGGCGAAGCGCCATCGATCCGCCTCGTGCCGGGCAAGCGCTACCGCATCGAACTGCGCGCCTCGGCCGGCTTGTCGATCGTGGCCGAAGACGTGCCTGCCGACACCGCGGCGTGAGCGAACCTCACTCCGCCGGCCAGCGATAGGCGGTGCGCACCGCGTCGTTCACAGGCTTGAAGATCTGCCCGCCGGTGTCGCTGTTGGTCATTAGGACCAGCCCCTGACCGGTTGCCGGCAGCATGACAAGTTCGCAACGATAGCCGTCGTTCGCGCCGTCGTGGCCAAACGACTGTCCGCGACCCTGGCCGCGAATGAAGAAGCCCAGACCGACCTTGTCGTTCTGCAGCTTGAGCATCTCGCTCACCGTGGCGCCGGAGAGCAATCGGCCTGGTCGACCTATGGCCGTGTTGGCGACCTCGATCGCCAGCGCCGCCAGGTCGCTGGGCGTGGTCCACAGACCGGCAGCGGCCAACTCGGGATACACATGAAATCCGCCTGGCACCGGCGCCAGGTCCTTGCGATGCCCCAGCGCCGCCTGCGCGATCGATCGCTCGTCCAGCGGTTGCTCGTAACGGCTCTGCTTCATGTCCAGCGGTTCCAGCACGTGCTGCCGCATGTAATCGGCAAACGGCTGGCTAGTGACGTCGATGACCAGTTGCTGCACGACCGAGTAACCTCCGCCCGAGTAGCGAAAGCCGTAGCCCGGCTTTTGGTCGACCAGCACCGGCCGCGAGTTGGCCGGCGCGACACCCGAGAGCACCTGCACCAGCGTGGGTACGGCCGCCGTGCGATCGTAGCCGTCGAATCCGTGAACGGTCACTCCGGCCGCATGCGAGAGCAGCAGCCGCAAGGTCACGGGCCGGCCAAGGGTCAGTGGGCTCCCGGGAATGCGCCAGGTGGTCAGGCGTGCGTTGACGTCTTCGTCGAGCTGCAAGCGGCCCAGCTCGACCAGCCGCAGCGCGCCGATGGCCGCCACCGGCTTAGATATAGACGCGGCCTGAAACAGCGTGGTTGGCGTGACCGGCTGATCGCGACCAACCGCGGCCACGCCAAGACCCTCGGCCCACGCGATTCGGTAATCCTCGATCACGGCGATACTGGCGCCCGGCACCTGGTGAGCGCGCATCGCCGCGGTAAGCGCAGCGGTGACCTCCGCGCGACGCGGATCTGACCCCAAATCGGGCGTTTGTTGCGCACCCACGGGCAACGGCGCGACAACCCCTATCAGCATTGCGGCCCAGAAGATGGGTCCCTGCAGTCTGCGAGCGAGTTAAATCATCGGGACTCCTTCCGATTGAAACGCCGATCTGACCCGGCCAAATAGACTCGCGGCATTATAGCCACGCTCTGGGCGGTTTGCCCCCGCAACCAGTTCGCCACACCCCGGTCATTCTTGGGCCGGCCTCAGCGGCCTTCGCCAAACATGACGACAGGGCATAGAATTGGAGGGCTTTGCTCGCCGTGTCGCACCACTCCATTTCGTTTCCGCGCATCAAACGCCTCGCTCCACCGTGCAACAATCTCTCTCCGACAACCAGCGAGCCGACATTGAGCGATCCACGCTCGAAATCGGTCGCTACCTGTTCGAGCGGGCCGCGGCCACGCAGCCGTCGGTCTGGGACCGCCGCTGGTGGGACGACCGGATCATGGCCTGGGCCATGCGCGACGAGAGCGTCAAGGTGCAGATGTTCCGCTTCGTCGACGTGCTGCCGATGCTCACCGGCAGCCACGACGTCACGCGGCACTTGCAGGAATATTTTCGCGACGTGCGGCAGCACCTTCCCTCGGCCGCACGGATGGGTTTGGCCATGGCCACGCCCGGCTCGATCGCGGGCCGCGCCGTGGCCATCGCCGCGCGGCGCAATGCGATGGGTCACGCCCGACGGTTTATCGCGGGCTCCACCGACGACGAAGTGCTCGCTGCCGCACGTGAAGAGCGCGACCTGAAGCGGGCCTTCACGCTGGACCTGCTGGGCGAGGCGGTGACCAGCGAGCCCGAGGCCGATCGCTATTTAAAGTCCTACCTGGACCTGGTCAGCGAGATCAGCCCGACGGTGAATGGCTGGCCCGAGGTGCCGCAGATCGACAGGGCAGGGGGTCGCGAGCTGCCGCGCGTGAATGTCTCGATCAAGCTCTCGGCACTGGACAGTCAGTTCGACCCCATCGATCCGCGCGGCACCACCCGACGCGTGGCCGCCCGGTTGCGTCCGCTATTGCGCCTGGCACAGCGTCAGCGGGCGTTTGTCAACGTCGACATGGAGTCGTATCGCATCAAGGATCAGACGCTGGCCATCTTTCGAGAGGTGATGGAAGAGAGCGAGTTTCGCGAGACCGAGGACGTGGGCATCGTCATCCAGTGCTACTTGCGCGACTCGATGGCCGACCTGCAGAGCTTGTGCGACTGGGCGCGGCGGCGCGGCCGGCCCGTGTGGGTCCGCCTGGTTAAAGGAGCGTATTGGGACTACGAGACCATTTCGGCCGAGGCCACCGGCTGGAGCGTGCCGGTCTATCGCCACAAATGGGAGACCGACGCCAACTACGAACGGTTGACCGAATATGCCCTCTGCCATCACGGTGTGCTGCACACGGCCCTGGGCAGCCACAACCTGCGGTCGCTGGCTCACGGCATCGCGGTGGCTGAGCACCTGGGTCTGCCCAAAGACAGCTTTGAGCTGCAAATGCTCTACGGCATGGCCGACAGCGAGAAGCAGGCCCTGGTCGACCTGGGTCATCGCCTGCGAATCTACATGCCCTACGGCGAGCTGATTCCCGGCATGGCCTACCTGGTGCGCCGATTGCTGGAGAATACGTCGAACGAGTCGTTCTTGCGGGCCGGCTTTGCAGAACACGTACCGGTGGAGAAACTGCTGATGAATCCTGCCGATGAACGCCCCACGAGCGACGGACCTCGCCGAGTGCGCCGCGCACCGTCCGCACCGCTGTTGCCCGAGTTTCGCAATGAGCCGCCGGCCGACTATTCGCTCTCGAGCGCCCGCGATGCCATGCAGGCGGCGCTGGCACTCGTGGCCGGGCAGTTTGACCGCGAATATCCGCTGGTGATCGACGGGCGGGATGTCAGCACCGGCGCGTGGCAGCCGAGCGTCAACCCATCGCACAAGCGGCAGACCGTGGGGCAGGTTGCCGTGGCGGGAGTATCGGAGGCGAACTCGGCCGTCGCGGCGGCGACTCGGGCATTTGGCGAGTGGTCCGGCCGGGCGTTTGCCGAGCGGGCCGTGTTCCTGCGCGCGGCGGCGGCCGTCATGCGACGGCGGCGCTACGAGCTGGCCGCCTGGCAGGTGTATGAATGTGCCAAGCCCTGGCGCGAGGCCGACGGCGACGTCTGCGAGGCAATCGACTTTTGCGAATACTACGCGCTGGGCGCGATCGACCTGGGTGGCCCGCACGGCGTGGACGTGCCGGGCGAGGAGGATCGCTTTGAGCATCGGCCACGCGGCGTGGCGACCGTAATCGCACCGTGGAACTTTCCGCTGGCGATCCTCACGGGCATGACCGCCGCGGCGATTGTGACCGGCAACACCGTGGTCATGAAGCCCTCGGAGCAGTCGAGCGTGATCGGCGCCAAGCTGATGGAGGTTTTTCGCGAGGTCGGCCTGCCGCCGGGTGTGCTCAACTTTTTGCCTGGCCCGGGCGAGACCGTCGGCGCGGCGCTGGTCGAGCATCCCGAGGTGGCCCTGATCGCCTTCACCGGCTCGCGGGCCGTGGGCCTGGCGATCAATGCCAAGGCGGCCGCGGTCAGCGCCACCGCGCGGCTCAAGCAGGTCAAACACGTGATTGCCGAGATGGGTGGCAAGAACGCCATCATCGTCGACGACGACGCCGACCTGGACGAAGCCGTGCTGGGCGTGATGAAAAGTGCGTTTGGCTATGCCGGACAAAAGTGCTCGGCCTGTTCCCGGGCGATCGTCTTGGCGCCGGTCTACGACGCGTTTGTGGAACGTCTGGTGGCCGCCACGCAAAGCCTGAAGGTCGGCCCGGCCGAAGACCCGGCCACCAGCGTGCCGGCGGTGATCGACCACGAAGCCCAGGAGCGAATCCTGCGGTACATCGAGATCGGCCGTAAGACCGGCCGCGCGCTAGTAGCGATGAGCACCGGCGAATTGGCCGACGAAGGTTACTACGTCGGGCCGCACATTTTTGCCGACGTGCCGCCCGACGGGCAGTTGGCGCAGGAAGAAATCTTCGGTCCCGTGCTGGCCGTGCTCAAGGCCGAGAACCTCGACCGGGCCATCGCGCTGGCCAACGGCACCGACTACGCGCTGACCGGCGGCATCTTTTCACGCAGTCCCGAGCACCTCGAGCGGGCCCGCCGCGAGCTGGTGGTGGGCAACCTGTACCTGAACCGAGGCATCACCGGCGCGCTGGTCGGCCGCCAACCGTTTGGCGGTTACAAGATGTCGGGCATCGGCACCAAGGCCGGCGGGCCGGAGTATCTGTTGCAGTTTGTCGTGCCGCGGACCGTGACCGAAAACACGATGCGGCGCGGGTTCGCGCCGTCGGGAGAGTGAGGGGGCGAACAGGCTTCAGGCGATAGGCCTTAGGCTTTAGGGCCGAGAGCAGGGGTCAGTGCGTGCCCACTCCGCCACCCATGCCTCCGCCCATGCCACCGGTGGCTCCGCCGGTCATGCCGCCCATGCCGCTGGCAGGGCGAAAGAGTGCGCCGCTTTGCGCGAGATGACGATGCACGGCACGCTGGACCGAGCGTGAGTTGCGCACGACCAGTTGCGAGTTGACGAATCGAATCCTCGCGCCGCCGCGGCTCCAACTCAACGGGTCGATTCGCACCAACTCGCGTTCGAGTTCCGGTTGATCGATCTCCGGCGCGATTGTGTAACGGCGCGTGACCAGCAAGCCCGCCTCGGCGGACGGTCCGCTCGCCGACGCCTGTTGCTGCGTGGGAGTGCGAACCTGCCGCAATCCCGCGAGCAACCGCTGGGTCTCGCCGTGGACCTCGAGTGTCTGGCTGAAGGCTATGCTGGCCCCGACTCCCAACACGGCCGCGCTGCCCGGGCCGCCCACTTCGTCCCAGCTATTGGGCTTAATCGTGGTCGTCACGACGTCGATCAGTGCATCGAATACCGAAAGAGTGCAACCATCCGCTGCGGCGACCGCTGCCGCATGACCGATCAGATCACCCACCGGATAGACGACCGTCGTGAGCTCATTGGAGGCCTGGTCCGTAGTGGTCACGACAATCACCTCGTCTTGGAGCAGGTAGGTCAGTTCCATAGGCGCCAGGATGCGCCGCAGCGCCGCCGGCAGGGTGACTTGGCGCAGGATGGCGGTCACGGGGGTGTCGCTGCCCACCCCCGCTTCTTCGAGCGTCTTAAGGTTTAGCACAAATTGAACCCCAAACTTCTCGCCGAGGGCGCGCAAGGCATCGGCCAGTGGGAGCTCGTCAAACTCAAAGGTTTCGCGCTGTTTCGAACGCTCGGCAAAGTCCCGGCGCAAGGCGCCCTGGGCTGGACTGTCGGCCCAATGCGGCTCGGGCGGTACGCCTGCCAACTGGGCCGCGCGACTGGCCCGCAGTGCGGCCACCGTTCGCTCGATCTCTTCGTGCACTTCGTCGGTCTGCGAAATGACCAACGTCCCTTGGAACCCGCTGATCGTGCCGGGACCGCCCACGGCGTCCCAAGTGTCGGGCACGACTACCGTTTCGAGCAAGTCGATGAGTGGATCGTAGTTGTCCACTGTCGTGCCATCGGAGTCTTTTATTCGCACCAGGTCGTCGATGCGGTAAATCTTGGTGATCAACTCGTTAGATGCACGGTCGGTCGTCGTGACCACGAGCTTGCCGTCGCGCACCAAGAGAGCGAGTTCGGCCTGTCCTACTAAATGTTGCAGGACCGATCGTAGCGTGACCTGCTTGAGCTTGAGCGGGCGCAGCGGGGTGTCGCTCTCGACGCCGGCCTCTTCCAGGGCCCTCAAGTCCAGCACCAGGTCGATGCCATGCTCGTTGAGGTAATTGCTCAGTTCCGCGAGCGTTAGCTCGGTGAAGTCCACGTCGACGCGCTCGTCGAGCGCCTTGTGGACCGCGGCGTCTTGTTCTGAGTTGGCGCTACTCGCGTTGAGTGGCGCGGGTAGGGCGCCGGGGGTGTCGTCAGCCGCTGCCCGCACGGCCCAACAGAGAATCAGAAACACGACGAGCCAACGAGCCGCCTGGGGGTCGAACATGGCGCGCGCCTCCACGAGTTTGACGTGAGCAGAGAGTGCCGCGGCGCCGTTCCGGCGAGCGCCATGGTCGGCACGCGCTCAGACTACCCCTTTGGGGTCAAGAAGGCAAGAAAAAGGCAGGGGGCGGGGACGAGACTTCGTCGCCCCGCCGGCGGGACAATCAGTCGTTGCAGGCTCATCGACCGATGGGAGTGCCGCGCCCTCACCTGGTTTGCTCGTGCAAACCTGTCCTCTCTCCCCCTCGGGGGCGAGGACGAAGAACCAGAACCGCCGGAGATCCAATCCTACCCACCGACAATCGGGGCGAAGCCGGCGGCTTCCAGCGACAGGGTCTGGGCGATCGGAGCTTGCGGATCGCGGAGCGACTGGGCAGCCGCGATAAACCGGTCTTCGTGGGCTAAAAACGCATCGACCACGTCGGGGTCGAAGTGCGTTCCCCGCGCCGCCAGCACGATCGAGCGGGCCTTCTCGTGGCTGAAGGCGTCCTTATAGATCCGCTTGCTGGTCAAGGCGTCGTACACGTCCGCCAGGGCCACGATCCGACCGCACAAAGGAATGTTCTCGCCGGCCAGGCCGCGGGGGTAGCCTTTGCCGTCGAACCACTCGTGGTGGCTGGCGGCGATGTCTCGGGCCATTCGCAGGTAGTGGGCCGACGGGTATTCTTTGAGCGCGGCGTCGAGCGTGTCGGCCCCCTTGGTCGTGTGGGTCTTCATGATCTCAAACTCGTCGTGCGTCAGCGGACCCGGCTTCAGCAACACGCTGTCGGGAATGGCCACCTTGCCAATGTCGTGCAGCGGGCTGGTGAGGTAGATCAGGCGCACAAAGTCCGAGTTGATGATGCCGTGAAACTTGGGCTGCTTGGACAAGTGCTCGGCGATGATCCGTGAATAGGTCCGCACGCGGTCCAGGTGCGCGCCGGTGTCGCTGTCGCGCGATTCGGCCAGCTTGGCCAACGAGAAGATCAACAGGTCCCGGGTTTCCAAGCTCAGCAGCCGCTCGCCCGCCCGCACGCGCAGCGTGAGCTCGCTAGGCTGAAACGGTTTGAGCACGAAGTCGTCGGCGCCGGCCGACATTCCCTCGACCGGGTCCGAGGCCTCGGTTCGCCCGGTGAGCAGAATGACGTAGATGTAGTTCATGAAGCTCGTGCTGCGAATCCTGCGGCAGAGCTCCAATCCGGTCATGCCGGGCATCTCCCAGTCGGAGATGACCATCTGGCAATTGCCCTCGTTCAGAATTTCCAGCGCTTCGCTGGCGCTGTCGGTCGCGACGACCTGATATCCACTGCGCTTGAGGGTGTGCTCCAACAGATCGAGTGCGATCGGGTTATCGTCGACGATCAGAATATTCATCGCAGCACGCAGCCGGGCGCGCCGCCAGGGCGCAGGTAGAACGAACCGGGCGATCCGCTTCAGCACAGACTGATGCGTCCCGCCTTGACTGGTAAAAACCTAGTACGCCATTGACCTAAGTCAAAAGATTGAAACACCCTGGGTCGATTTGGCGCGGGCTGCACAGTCCCCCGACTTGGGTCCCGGGGGCGGCACGACTGGCGCAACCGGCGCGGCCGCCACGGCGCAGGGCTTGCCCCCCCGAACATCCAGCGGCGACGTAGGTTTAATCCGTACACCGAAGGCGGCGTGGCGGCAGCATTGCGGAGTCGCGCGACAGTGTCACCGGGCAACACCGAGAAGCAGCATTTCCGCGCCGAGATTGCGCGCCGTTCCGACAAGCTGCTGGCCGAACAGTTCGCGGCGATCAATCATCGCAACGACGAGCTGTTTGCTTTTCTGATGATCTTGCAATGGATCGGCGGAATCTGCGCGGCGCTGTGGGTCTCGCCCGGCAGTTGGGCCAGCCCCGACGACCAGCCGCAATCTCATCTCTGGGTGGCGTTGGTGCTGGGGGGCGCGGTCACGAGCCTGGCCGTCTTCATGGTGCTCATGCACGGCGGCACGCGGTTGACGCGCCACGTGATCGCGGCATCGCAGATGGTCTGGTCGGCGTTATTGATCCATCTGACCGGCGGCCGGCCGGAAACGCACTTTCACATCCTCGGTTCTCTAGCGCTGTTGGCCTGCTACCGCGACCCTTGGATTCTCGTCACGGCCACCGCCGTCGTGGTCTGCGACCACTTCTTCCGCGGAGCCTTCTGGCCGCAGAGCGTCTATGGCACGCCCACCGCCGAGCCCTATCGGGTAATCGAACACGCGGCGTGGATCCTGTTTGAAGACACGTTCCTGATCATCGCCATCCGCCAGAGCGTGCGCGAGATGGGGGACATTGCCACCAAGCAGGCCCGGCTGGAGCGGAGCAACGAAGTGGTCGAGAGCGAGGTGCGCGACCAAACGCGCGAGCTGCACGTCTACACCAAAGAACTCGAAAGTGCGCATCGCACGCTGGCAGACCAGGCTCGCGAGCTGGCGGCCCAGACGCACGTGCTGAACCAGACGCGGGCGGCGGCCGAGGCGGCCAATTCGGCCAAGAGTGAGTTCCTGGCCAACATGAGCCACGAAATCCGCACCCCCATGACCGCCATTCTCGGCTACGCAGACCTGCTACTGGCCAGCCTGGCCGACCCTGACGACGTCAAGGCCGCCCGGACCATCAAGCGCAACGGCGAGTTCTTGTTGGACATTCTCAACGACATCCTCGACCTGTCCAAGATCGAAGCGGGCAAGCTGGGAGTGGAACGCGTGCGCTGCAGCCCCCGCCAGATTGTCGGCGAAGTGGCCATGCTGATGCGCGTGCGAGCCGAAGCCAAGGGACTGCCTTTACTGGCCGAGTATGCCGGTGAAATTCCCGAGACCATCGCCAGCGATCCCACTCGCTTGCGGCAGATCCTGCTGAATCTGGTGGGAAATGCCATCAAGTTCAGCGATCACGGCGAGATCCGCATTCGCACCCAGTTGGTCAGCACATTGGGCAGCGAGCCGGCGCTGCGGTTTGACGTCATTGACCAGGGAATCGGCCTGACCAACGAACAGGTCGCCCGACTGTTTCAGCCGTTTACTCAGGCCGACCGATCGACCGCCCGGCGGTTCGGCGGCAGCGGGCTGGGGCTGTCCATCTCTAAGCGGCTGGCCGAGATGCTCGGCGGCGCGATCGCGGTCTCTAGCACCCTCGGCAAGGGCAGCACCTTCAGCGTGACGATCGAGGCAGGTTCGCTGGCCGGAGTGCCCCTGCTGAACCAACCAGATGATCTGATGCTCTGCGAGCGGGTCGACAGGCCGTTGGCAGAGCTGGTGGAGTTGCACTGCCGGATTCTGCTAGCAGACGACAGCCCCGACAACCAGGACCTGGTGTCGCACGTCCTGCGGCGAACAGGCGCGGACGTGATGGTGGCCGACAACGGAGCGATGGCCGTCCAGCTCGCGCTCCACGCCCAGGCCGAAGGCCGGCCATATGACGTCATTCTGATGGATATGCAAATGCCGATCCTGGATGGATATGAGGCGACGCGGCGGCTGCGCGCCAGCGGTTACGCGGGCCCGATCGTGGCCTTGACGGCACACGTCATGCCGGAAGAACTCGAGCGCTGCCTGACGGTCGGTTGCGATGCCTACGCGACAAAGCCGATCGACGGGCGACTGTTGGAGCTCGTGCAGCACTATGCCCAGCAGCGGCCCGACGTGCCGTTGCCGCGGGTTTAGCTGCGCGATTCGGCAAAATCGAGGCGGCCCAAAGTCGCCGGATTGCCGCGTGCCCCCGATAGGGGCTATGATGCCCGCGCCGAAAATGACCCATTTCCACTTGGCATCACCGCGGCAGGGAGCACCATCGCGATGCCTTCGGCCAAAAAACGTGGTTCCAGCAGCGACGAGGTCGTTGCGCTGAGGCGGCGCGTTGCCGAGCTAGAGAGCCAACTTGTCGAATCGCAAGGCCTGGTCTCGGGACTGCGCGACCTGGACGCCCTGGTCACGCACAACCTCGGCAAGGCCCGCCTCTGCGTGGTCTTGTACTCCAAAGACCTGGGAAGTGTGCTGTTTGCGAGCTCCAATTGCCAGTTCGTGCTCGGCTGTCCGGTCGAGGCTCTGCAGGCCGACCCCCGGGCCTGGATGTCCTTCGTCGACGAGTCGGATTCGGATCAGGTCGCGGCGGTGATGTCCGGCGCAGTCCACGGTCGATCGACCGGGGTGGTCTATCGCGCCAATCGCGGCGGCGAGATTCACTGGGTTCGACTGCGTGCGGCCCCCAGCCGCGAAGGGGCTGCGCTCGCTTCGATCGCTTGCTTCTTTACCGACATCACGGAACTGAAGCAGTCGGAGGCCGCGGCCCGGGCAAGCGAAGAACGATTTCGCGCGCTGGCGCTGCATTCGCCCATCGGGATCCTGCAAATCGATCTCGAAGTGAATTGCACTTTCGTCAACCAGAGATTTTGCGTCATTGCGGGTCTCTCGCCCGAGGAGTGCGCAGAGCGGGGTTGGCTCTCCACGATACACGCTGAGGATTTGCCGCAATTCCTGGCAGAATGGCGTGACGCGATCGCCGCGCGCCGCGAGTTTTCGCAAGAACTTCGGTTCGTCCGTGGCGACGGCGTCGAGCGCTGGGCAATGATCAGCGCCGTGCAACTGTGCGACGCGTCGGGGCAACCGACCAGTTGTCTGGGGAGCGTGAAGGACATCACGGATCGGAAGTTCGCCGAGTCGGCCTTGCGAGCCAGCGAGGAACGTTTTCGCCTGGTCGCCCACGGCTCGCCGGCCGGCATCTTCTTGTCCGACAGCGCGGGCAATGTCGTTTACTCCAATCCGCGGCTGCAAGAGATTTATGGTCTGACGGCAGCGGAGATCAAGGGGCTGGGCTTCGCCAGGGTCTTTGATCCTCGCCAGAAACACGCGATCCTGGAGCAGTGGCATCACGTATGCGCCACCGTGGCAGCCCACGACGACGAGCGGCAGATCATCAACGGCCGGGGCGAATCACGCTGGGTCCATGTCCGCTCGTTGCCCATGTGCCTCCCGTCAGGCGAAGTGCAGGCTCGGGTCGGCGCGGTGAACGACATCACCGAGCGGCGACAGGCCGAGCACGAGTTGCGCGAGAGCGAGAAGCGCTGTCGCCTGTTGGCCGAGAACGCCACGGACATGATCTCGCGCCATTCGCAGGATGGCGTGTTCCTTTATGCATCGCCGGCCAGTAGCTCCATGTTGGGATACGAGCCCGCGGAGTTGGTCGGCCTTGACGCCTACGAATTTGCACACCCGGACGACCGCGACGGAATCCGCGCGACACTGCAAAAACCGGCCCCGGCGTTTGAATCGGGAACGTTGACCTACCGTTCGCGCCGCAAGGACGGCGAGTACATCTGGCTGGAAACTATTTGGAAGTCGATACCCGGACCCAATCGTCCGGGCAGTGGACCGGAAATCGAGATCATCGCGGTCTCTCGTGACATAACCGTGCGGCGGCAAGCGGCCGAGCAACTGCAGGCCAGCGAGGCCCGCATGCGCAGCGTGCTCAATACGGTTAGCGACGGCATTGTCAGCGTGGATGAGTCCGGCACGATCGAGCGCTTCAGTCCCGGCGCCGAACAACTGTTCGGATACCGGGCCGAGGAAGTGCTGGGACAGGACGTGAGAATGCTCTTGCCGGCGGACCAGTTCGACGGCTACGAGCGGCGGGCCCGGCGTTCGAGCGTGTTTCGCCGGCCGCTGGCCAAGACCCAGGAGATCATCGGCCTGCGCAAGGACGGTTCGAAGGTTGAACTAGAGCTCCGCGTCGGCGAGACCGTGGTCGGCGGTCGCAGCCTGTTCACGGGAATTTTGCACGATACCAGCCGCCGCAAACGAACCGAGCGGCTACTTCGCGAAAGCGAGAAGTTGGCCGCCACCGGCCGCATCGCCGCCCGAATCGCCCACGAAATCAACAATCCGCTGGCCGGTATCAAAAATTCCTTCTTGCTGATCAAGGACGCGGTTCCGGTCAGCCATCCGCATCATGGGTACGTTGCGCGGATCGAGAAAGAAATCGATCGCATCGCGCGGATCGTCCGCCAGATGTTCGACCTGTACCGGCCGGCGGGGCGGGCCGTGGAGCAGATCGACCTGAAACACACCATGACCGACGTCGTGGCCCTGCTGGGATCGGTAGCGGCGACCCGAAACGTCACGTTACAGATGGACGCCGATCGGGTCACCCGGCCGGTGCGTTTGCTGGAAGACCCGTTGCGGCAGATCCTATACAATCTTATTGTCAATGCGATCGAGGCTTCACCTCAGGCGCACTCGGTGAAGGTCGACGCGGTGTTAGCGAAGCAGGCCGTACACTTGTTTGTTGCGGATGCGGGCCCGGGAATTCCACCCGGCCTGCGGGAACAGATCTACGAACCGTTCTTCACCACGAAGAGCGGCAAGTCGACCGGAGGACTGGGATTAGGCTTGTCAATTGCCAGGGGCCTCGTCGAGGCCCTGGAGGGTACCTTGGATTTTGAGAGCGATCCGCGACGCGGCACCGTGTTTCACGTCTGCTTGCCGACGGTCGCCGATGAGGACCCGGTGAACTATGTCTCCACCTCTGCGACTTCTGTTCGTCGATGACGAGGAAACGTTCCGCCGCTCGACGACCGACTTGCTTAAACAGCACGGATTCTTATGCGACGCGGCCGCCGACGCGGCCGAAGCGCTCGTGTTGTTGGATCAACAGGACTACGACCTGGTGATCGCCGACATCAAGATGCCCGGCAACGCCGACCTGGAGTTTGTCCGCCAAGTGGCCGAGCGGGGCGACGGCATGCCGATCATCCTGATGACCGGCTATCCGTCGGTGGCCTCAGCGATCAAATCGATCGAACTGCCGGTCGTGGCCTACCTGGTGAAACCGTTCGACTTCGCCACGCTGGCCGAAAAGGTGCGCGGGGCCACGCGCCGAATCGAACTGCTGCGAACGATGCGCGATGAGGTCACGCGGCTGAAGGATTGCCGCCAGACCCTGGAGCAGGCCGATCAGCACCTTCGCGAACAGCCCCGCGCGGACCATGCCGCCTCGCTCCAGGCCTACGTCACCCTGACGGTGCGCAACATTGCCGATAGCCTCAACAGCCTGCAGGCTGTCGTCAAAGAGGGAGAAACGATGCCGCCGGAACCTCACATCAAGCAGTGGGCAGCCGATAGCCGCTCCGACATGCGCCGCGTTTTGCGCGACGTCGTGGAGACACTCGAGCGGACCAAGAGCGCCTTCAAGTCCAAGGAACTCGGCGACCTCCGCCGCCGATTGGAATCCCTGCTGGACGCTTAATATTCGCCCAGTCGCAGGGGGGGCCAATAAGACCGAATCGCAGGAACTACCACATTACCCTCTTCTTTACCTACGTACTGACATTGACACATTCCGCACATGTGCCATAATGCCCCCTGAAATGACGAATAAGACTTGCCGGATTTCGGGCAAGTCGCCTTGCCGTGCAGGAGCGCGGCGATTGACGGTCTGGGTTCGATTGCTTCATCGAGTCCGCGACGCGCTCAACCGCCAACCAGGCCTGCAAGTTGAAGGCACAGTCGAAAAGCTCCCTCGTGCAGGGTGTTTTTCGACTGTGCCTTTTTTCGTTGGTGTTTTGAAAATTCGAGAATATTGGCCGGCGCGTGAGACCGCACCGCCTCGGTCGCGTGAAGTGTTGGACAGTTGCGAGACTAGTCCCCAAACCAAGAATACTCCGTCACGTGAGCAAGCCATGCACGAAAACCGTTCACTGATCCGAGTCCTGTTGGTCGAGGACCAAATCCTGGTCCAAACAGGCCTGGCAGCGCTCATCGACTCAACCGATGCCATGCAAGTCGTGGCCACGGCGGGCAATCTCAACGACGCGATCCGCGCCGTCCGTGATTTCCGGCCAGATATTGTCCTGCTCGGACTGCCACGCGAATGGGGCGTGTATGCCGCCATTCAGGATCTGGCCGAGCAGTTTCCCGAGACCAAGGTCATCATGCTCGATGATCGCTCGGTCGACGCGAATGTCCGCGAGGCCCTGCGCGTGCGCGCCGCGGGCTACCTGACCAAGCGGCAACCCTATACGCAGATCGAAGCCTCGCTTCGCCGCGCCATGCGAGGCGACCGGGTCTTTGCGCCCGATATTGCCGCGCGGCTGGTCCTGTCGGCAGACGGCGTGCGACTGGCGCAAGATACCGCCGCCGGTCCCTTGGCCAACCTGACGCCGCGCGAAACCGACGTTCTGATCCACCTGGCACAAGGCTTCTCGGTCAAGCAGTGCGCCAAAGCACTCGGCATCGGCGCCAGCACGGCGGGCAATCACAAATCTCGGTTGATGAAGAAGCTGCAGATTCACAAGACGGTCGACCTGACACGGATGGCGATTCGCGAAGGCCTGGTGCCCGAAAATGGCAGCCACGTCGGCCGCGCGCCGGCCCACAGCGGTTAGCCCGCCTGGCAGCGCAACTTCGGAAGACTCAGCCCGGCCCGGCCAACGTGCGCTCGATCGGCACATCGAACAACCGCGGACCATCGCCGCGCGCCAGCGATTCGGCGACCTTGGCCGCCAGTTCGTCGGGCTCGGCCACGCGCTCGGCCGGCACACCCAATGCCCGAGCCACGCCCACCATGTCGACCTCGGGGCGGGCCAGGTCCATGCCCTCAAATCGCCCGTCAACCGCGTGCGGTAAACCAAATCCGGCGGCGCCGGCTTTCAAGATCTGATACTGCGCGTTGTTGCAGATGACGTAGGTCACGGCCAGGTTGTAGCGCGCCGCGGACCACAACGCTTGAATGCCGTACATCGCGGCGCCCTCGCCCACGATCGCCAGCACCGGTCGGTCGGGCCAGGCCAGCTTCACGCCTGCCGCGCAACCCAATCCCCAGCCCAACGCCCAGCCGCGATGCGCAAAGTAACCGTCCGTGTTTCGCAGCGCTCCCAAACGCTCCAGGATGGTGTTGGTCGTGGTCACCGCCTCCTCGATCACGGCCACGTTTTCGGGCAACACGCCGGCCAGGCTGGCCATCAGCACGCTACCGGACATCGGCCGAACATCGGCCCGCGCCGCGATCGCATCGGCCAGTTTGCGGCGAGCTGTCGCGTGGCGGGCTGCGCGGTCGTCACCGCGGCGGGTCGCCCGCTGTCGCTCGGCGCTCGACATGCTCGCGCTCAGCAATTCGTCCAACTCGGCCAGTCCGCTCTTGGCGTCCCCCAGCAGCCCAACCTCGATCGGAAAGTTCTTGCCGAGTTGATAGCCGTCGTCGTCCAGGTGCACGATCTTCAGCGTGCGGGGAATCGCCGGCTCGGGTCCGTGATAGACGTATTCTCGCAACAGGTCCATGCCGGCCACGAGCAACACGTCGAACTCGGCCAGCCGCTGGGCAATCTGGGGCGCCCACAGCGGCACCGTCTGACCGGACAGCGGATGGTCGGCCGGAAAGCTCAACCGCCCGTGCGCGTGGGGTGGCTCGGAAAACACGACCGCGCCGAGCCGCTCCGCCACCGACACCAGCTCGTCCACGGCGCCAGCCTCTTGCACCCGGCTGCCGACCAGGATCGCCGGATTCTCGGCACGTGCCAGGAGCTCGGCCGCGCGGCGCAGGGCGTCTCGCGGCGGTCGGACGCGGGTGTCGAGCGGCGTGTACGGCGCAAGCTCAAGCGCCGTGGCATCGGCCCGTTGCACATCCAGCGGAATCGAGAGAAAGACCGGACCTGTCGGCGGCGTGAGCGCCATCTGGACCGCGCGACGAACTGCCCGAGGCAGGTCCTCGACCTGGTCGACCTCGGCCGCCCACTTGGTCCAGGGCCGCACGACTGAAACCATGTCGCCCCAGAGGATCGGCTCTTGAAACTTGAGCCGCCGGTCCTGCTGGCCCGCGGTCACCAACAGCGGCGTCCCCTCGCGGTGGGCGTTGTACAGCATGCCCATCGCGTTACCCAACCCGCAACTGATGTGCAGGTTGACCACGCCCAGCGAGCGCGACGCCATGGCATAGCCGTCGGCCATGGACATGACGGGCACTTCTTGTAGGCCGAGGATATAGCGGATGCGCGGATGGTCGACCAGCGCATCGGACAACGGCAGCTCGGTCGTGCCCGGGTTGCCGAACAGGCAGCGCACGCCGGCATCGGCAAGCAGGTCCAAGAATGCATGGATGCCGGTGCTGGCCATCGCGCGCTGTCCGCCTGTTGTGAGAGCAAGCGGCCGCGCTAGGAGCGTGCTCAGCGAGAGAACAGTCGCGTGCGCGGCGGCTGACCCAGTTTACGGGATGGCCCGCGCGAATCAACCGGCCCACGCGAATCAACTGGTTCGTGAAACGCGGCCCGGGCCGCATAGTCGGCCTGCATGCGTCGTTCGCGGGCCCGCTCGGCAAATGGAGCGTTGTACGAAACCCGCTGGCCGAACTCGTTGTATTGCACGCCGGTACTCGAATCCATCGGCAACTCCTCGCTCGCGCCGGGAGTGTAGGGCTGCGGATCGCGAGGCGAAGCGGCCGGCGTCGGAGCCGACTGCATCACCGGGCGACCCTGCACGGTCTCGGCCCGGTGCCCGCGCGTCCGATCGCAGTATCCGATGTAGTCGTTGCCGTGCGAATACAACGCGTCGTTCCGCCGCGGGCCGTCGAAGTCGCCGCATTGGTCGCATGGATCACAGCAATAGGGCGGGATGCTGAACCATTCGTTCCAGAACAGCTCGCCACACTGCGACCCGCACCAGTCCTTGCCGCAGGGCCAACATTCCCGGCAGTTGAACTCGCAGCAGCCGGTCTGGCTGAAGAACGCCAAGGCGGCCAGCGTCAGGCAAATGGTTCGCAACGACATCGTGATTTCCCCCTGCATTCGGCCAAGGCGTGGCATACCGCGGAGGCACGCCGCCAATGCGCATCGGGCGCATGCTCCGCGAGGCCTCTAAGGGTCTCTATCGGCCGCACAATCGTTAGAATCGAGAAAATCGCGCGGCGCCGCCGGGCAGGCAAGCTTTCGCCAGCCTGCGTGTTACCCCGCGGGCGCCGCTGTCGCCGCGCGGCACGGCTGGCTATATTGCTGGCATGCCGCCGCTGGCGCTATGAATCCGCCGCCCAACGCTTAAAACGTCCGACCCGCAAGGTGAAACCATGCCCGAGCCGTTGCCGATTACCGCTGTCAATCATGTCGGCCGCATTACGAAGCGCGTCGAGGAGAGCCGCAATTTTTATCGCGACGTGCTGGGCTTTCGCGAGGTCTCGCGGCCGAACTTCGACTTTCCCGGCGCCTGGCTGTTCAACTACGGGATCATGATCCACCTGATCTACAACGAGGCCGCCGGCGATCCGCAGGGCGAGATTCAAACCCGCTACGACCACCTGGCCTTGAACACCAACGACCTGGAGGCGGCCGAGCGGCTGCTCAAGGAACACGGGGTGCCGTATCGCAAAAACGTGATCGCGGACCGCAACATCGCGCAGATCTTTTGCCGCGACCCCGACGGCCATCACGTGGAGCTGGGCAACTATCCGCCGCTGCCCAAGTTCGCCGACTGAGGTTCTCTCGACCGCAGCCGATCGAGCGCGAGCAACGCGAGTCCGAGCGCAATAAAAACGCCTCGGCGCCACTGGGCTATCTTCCGCCACCCGCGGCGTTATGCCGTTCCCGCTTGTCGATTCGGGCAAGCGTCCTGACAACGTTATGTCGACTGCACTTGGATCTTGCGTGATTGCGGTGCAGCCACCTTGGGCAAGTGCACGGTCAACACGCCCGCCGCATACTCGGCGTGAATGCCGCGCGAATCTATCTTCTCGCTGACGCGAAACGTGCGGTGAAAATTGCCGACGCCGTACTCGGACACCAGAAACCGCGTGTCCTCGGCATAGCGCGGCGCCACCTTGCCGGCGATCGTCAGCAGGCCGTCCTCAAAGTCGATATCGACGCTCTCTGCCGTAGCGCCCGGCACGTCGGCCACGATCAACAGTTCGTCGCCGCGCTCCAGGATGTCGACCGGGGGGCGATACCAGTGTCCCGTGCGGGTTTCCTCGGCGTGCGAATCCTGGGTCGTTCGTTCACGAATATCAGTCGCCATGGTATGGGGTTCTCCTGTTAGCCTCGGCAGGGCCGGGGCGTGATGTGTCGCTTAATGAAACGCCTCTCGAAACGGCTTGCTCGGTGCGATCACTAGCCGGGGGTCGAGACCCTGATCTTCTTTGGCTTGGCCGATTCGGCCTTGGGCAGCTTGACCAGCAAGACGCCGTCTTTCAGCGTGGCCTCGACACGGTCAGCATCGACCTCGACCGGCAGCCGCAGCACGCGAGTGAACTCGCCCGTGCCGCGCTCCTGCCGATGGCAGGCGGTGCCTTCGGCCGGCGTCTCGCCACGACGGCCGCGAATGGACAGGTCGCCGCCCACAACCGAAATATCCAAATCCTCAGCCTTCGCGCCGGGCATTTCAGCCTCGGCATAGACGTTGTCGCCGTGCTCCCACACGTTTAGCGCCGGAAACCCGCCGCTAGCTGGCATGGCCCTCGGCGTGTACGTCGCGGCGGTCGGTCCGAAGAAGTCGCCGACGAGCCGGTTCATTTCATCGCGCAATTGGTCAAGCGGATGAAAACCATTGGATCTACGCAGAATCATCGGATGGTCCTCCTAATGGAATCCCTGAATCGTGAATGTTTTCACGTGGTGAGAGCTGTCGCTGCTCGCCGTTACGGCAAAGCAGGACGCTTTGCTCAATTACTTGAAGTGAAAGGGTCGGACGTTTGTCCGGGGGCCTAAGGAAGCAAATGGGGTGCCAATTATTACGCACTTCGCCCCGCTAATCGAAGAATCAAGCGCCGAAACAACTTGCGATTTGCCAGCGTTTTTCGGCGATTATTTTGGTGTGCCAAAGTGGCAGATGGCGGCCCGGTGGAAGGCGCAAATCGTGGCAGAATTGTTTAGCAATCCTGCCAATCTTGTCTTGGGAGTCGGCAGGGCGGGGGTTGCGGGGAAAGCGCGGCCCGGAAAGAATCGAACGTTTCACATCACCTTCCGCCTGACTGCCGAGCCCCCATTGACCGAACCTGTCGCCGATACCCTGGCCGCCGCGCTCCAGCGGCACCACGTCGAACTGGCCGAGGAACAGGTCGAGCTGCTCGACCGCTACTGTCACGCACTGTGGAGCTGGAACGAGAAGCTCAACCTCACGCGGCACACCGACTACGAAAAGTTCGTCGCCCGCGACGTCGTCGATAGCCTGGCGCTCGAGCCCTTTTTGGACTCAGGCGCACGGGTGTTGGACGTCGGCACCGGCGGCGGCGTGCCGGGTATCGTGCTGGCGATCGCCCGGCCCGATCTCGACGTGTCGCTGTCGGACTCGGTGGCCAAGAAGGCCAAGGCCGTTGAGGAGATCGTGCGCGAGCTCGGTTTGTCGCTGCGCGTGTATCATGCGCCGGCGCAAGAGGTCGTCATCCGCGCCGAGTTCGACGTGCTGGTGGCCCGCGCCGTAGCGCCGATAGCCAAGCTGCTGATCTGGTTCAAGGGTCAATGGGGACGTTTCGACCGGTTGCTGGTGATCAAAGGTCCGGCCTGGGTCGAAGAGCGCGAAGCGGCGCGTGAGGCGGGGCTGTTTCGCGGCCTGGCACTCCGCAAGCTCGCGTCCTATCCCTTGGCCGGCACCGAGAGCGAAAGCGTGGTGCTCTCGATCCGCCGTGCCGAGAAGTAGTCTTTCCTCGCTAATTCCCGGGGCAGGCCCCCCTCGAACAGCGCTTGTCCGCGCGGCACAATCCCCCTATACTCGGTGTTTTTCCCCAACTGAACCCGGGCCCGATAGAGCCGGAAGGAAGCGCGATGGCCGATCTGATTGCTCCTCATGGTGGTTTGAGCGAACTCGTTTGTTGCACCGTCGCCGCCGGCGAGATCGACGCCTTCAAGGCTGCCGCCGCCAAGCTGCCGAAGCTGCCGGTTTCCGACGCCGACCTGTCGACCGTCTATCGTTTTGGCGATGGCGCGCTGAGCCCGCTGACCGGTCCGATGGATCGCAAGACCTACGAGCGGGTGCTCGACGAATCGGTCATCGAACACAACGGCAAGCTCTACGCCTGGACCATCCCCATCGCGCTGCCGGTCACGGCCGCTTTGGCCGCCACGCTCAAGCCGGGCCAGTCCGTCGCCCTGACCAACTCGGCCGGCGAAGTGGTCGGCACGCTGGACGTCAGTGACGTTTTCGAATGGGACAAGCCTCGCTATATCAAGAGCGTCTACCTGACCGAGCGCACCGATCATCCGGGCGCCGACATGGTGCTGAAAGGTGACGCCGACAAGACACACCTGGTGGGCGGCACAATCCGCGCCCTGCCGCAGCCGAAGCACGGCAAGTTTGGCAAGTACGTGCTCTCGCCCCGCGAAGTCCGCAAGCTGCTGGCCTCCAAGGGCTGGAATCGGGTCGTGGCCTTTCAAACTCGCAACCCGTTGCATCGGGCTCACGAGTATGCCCTGGTCTACGGCCTGGAAGCGCTGCTCAAGGCCGGGCACAACGCCGGCGCCGCGCTCAACCCTTTGATCGGCGAGACCAAGGGTGACGACGTCAACGCAGACGTGCGGATGCACACCTACGAAACGTTGATCGACAATCGCTCGCTGGGCGAGGGCGACAGCGACGCCGCCCTGTGGGGTCCGCGCAAAGAGTCGGTGCCCGACCGCGTGGTCCTGCTGGGCCTGGACATCAAGATGTTCTATGGCGGTCCGAAGGAAGCCATCATGCACGGCATCTACCGGCAGAACTACGGCTTCACCGACATCGTCATCGGCCGCAAGCACGCCGACGCGCCTTATGCCGACGGCACCGCGATCTGGGGCGACTTCGACGCCCAGGAAATCTTCGGCAATCTCAAGGGCGACCTGAAGATCCAGCCGGTCAAGGTGGGCTTCGCCGCCTACTACGACTCGATCGGCCGCGTGGACCTGATGGAGCTGCACAAGGACGAGAAGCCGGTGTTCATCTCCGGCAAAGACGTCCGCAAGACGCTGCTGGAAGGCCAAACGGTCGACCCGCGGATCATGCGCGAAAGCACCTCCAAGATCCTGGCCGAAGCCATGGCGGGCGGCAAGTAAGTGCGAGCTTGATGGAAGCCGTTCCAGGGTACCTCATCGTCACTCCAACTAGTGGGCTAGCAGCCCGTTGATCTAACGGGCTTTTGATGGGCGGTAGTAATGGGGATCAGGATGGCCTTGGCTTGGGCCAATAGTCCAAGTAGTTGAGCGACTCGGGTTGTCAGATCTTCTGGCAGGCG